>ERZ778027.535-NODE-535-length-86039-cov-12.086993_pt1 | contig 86039 bp, 108 predicted proteins | sample MGYA00375757_ERZ778027 | MGnify/ENA primary metagenome ERZ778027 (study PRJEB29350, sample SAMN05389817) | bioreactor metagenome | isolation source: Ammonium sulfate bioreactor | place: South Africa: University of Cape Town | collected 2014-02-18 ...
CGTTGGACAAAATTGAGCCCAAAGATCACAAGCATTGCCGTAATTACATGAACCAAAGTTATTTACACATGGAACTTTAACAAAAAATGGACCGACTTTACGTTCGAGAGTAACTTTGACCTATGAGCAGACAAAATAAACAATCAAAATTAATTCGATAAGAAAGTCTATTCAAAATACATGAACATCAGTAGGAATTACAACGGTAACATCAGCAGAACCAGTTATAGAAAAATTCCCTATGAACATACAAAGCAAATCGATCATCTTTTTTCTCCATTGAAACTGTCGAATCAAATTTACCTGGTATTCGAATTGGATCCGGAGTGATTGTTAGATCTTTTAATTGAATTGGATCGGAACTCGGTCCACAATTTTTCCATGACAAACCGAAACCTGATTGTTCCTATTATCAAAATCGTACTATTGATAATCTCTATCAATTGCAAATGTAAAATTGATTTACCGTGAAACTGAATGTATTTGCTATTCCGAAGAATAGTGAAAGATAAATTAAATATAAACAATTACAAACAAACATCATTTTTTGTATCTAGAAAATTAATAAAAGCATTCAAATAACAAATCAAAAATAATAGAAAAACTAATGTCCTATGAAGCAACTTTTGGTCCAGTACCGATTTTCGTTTGCACAGTACGTTCCAAAGCATTTGGCATAGTAGGTAATTTAATTGAAGAAAATTTATCGTCGACATTGGAATTTTCATCGTTCGGATAGAAATTGTTTACTAATTCTAAGAATTCTTCGACATGTTCTTCGCGAACAAAGCAAAATGGATTCGGTCCAGCATCGAATGTGTACGCTACTTTCATATTTTGATTTCCATTCATATGATTGTACGCATGAACAAGATCGATCAAATGTTTGGATTGATTATTCAAATAAATCACCGGTGGATACGTATCCATGCAAACAGCATGAAATTGACTACTATCTTTCATAACAATTTCAGCGAATGTATTGAAATCTTTGTTTCGAATTGCTTGAATGAGTTTGTCGATTTTGTCATTGATCGTTGTCAGACGAGCTTGAAATAATGTCGATGTTTCTCGAGTACGTTGCATAGCATCTGTTGATGAAACAGCTTTTTTACTTGAATTAAATATTAAAATTATAATCCGAAGTTCAGGCCAATGTTCAGCTGGAAAAACACATGACGAAAGACAATCGTTGTCATTTGACCAACGAACAAAACCACCGTAGATACTTCGAATTGCTGAACCACTTCCAATACGAGCTAAATAAGCAATTGTCGATTGAGGATTATCGAGATTGAATAAATTCGTTAAAGCAATAGCTAAACTAGCGTAAGCCGATGCACTCGAAGCTAAACCACTCGATGCTGGAAATGTATTATGTGATCGAATTTCAACGAAATTTGTTTGATCGTTTTTGTTCGCACGACGACGAACTTCATTTAAAACTCGTTGCATTCGACTTGAGAGTTTGGTTTGTTGAACACCATCGAAATAGAATGTATCACAAGTCATTGATGGCGACGTCGATACTGTGGTTGATGAATACATATCACCAAGATCAAGTGTTACACTAAGGGAATCATTATCTGGTAGAATGAGTTCTTCATTTCTCTTGCCCCAATATTTAATCAAAGCAATGTTGGGCGATGACTGACATGTTATTGAACGAAGATCAGAATCTTGAGACATGGACAAAAAAAACAAAAAGATTAATCTAAAACAGAAATCGAACCTTGAATATTTATTCGAAAGAATGACTAGATTTTCCGCCGGTTTTTTTAACTAAACGAACATTTCGAATCTCAATTGATTTAGTCAATGCTTTGCACCTGAAACGAACGAACATCAATCAAATGATAAGAATTGAATTGAATTCGATTTTCTCGTTATCCTACATATCATAGATCGTAACAGCAGCCATAGTTGCACCGACAATGGCTTCCATTTCTACGCCTGTTTGATAATTTGTTGAGCATGTACATCGAACAAGAACTTCATTTTCATTATGCCGATGTTCGTATTCAATATCGACATGTGATAATGGTAATTGATGACAAAGTGGAATCAAATCGGCTGTTCGCTGGAATTATTAACCAAAGAAACATCAAAACAAAAACATTTTCGTTTGCCTTTCTATTCACTAACTTTGGCCGCAAAAATTCCAGCTATTTTCGCACAAAGACGTGCGTCACCTTTTTTTGTTGTGACATTAAAATACGATTGATACGATTGAACATCCGGAAATTTGACAACAGCTTCGGCAATAGCTTGTCGTTGCGTAGGCGCCTTCTCACTGACGTCAACCATTGTAACATTTCCATCGGGCGTAATATGCGAAAATGTTGATGAAGAACAAACGAATTGTTTGCCAAAAAAATTGAAAACAAAACAACGAGTTCGATTTAATAATGAAAACATTTTTTTTTATCTTCAAATAAGAAGAAGAATACAAGAAAAACAAAACAAAATGACATAACAAGTTTAACAAAAACACGTATGTTTTTTGTTCATTTATTTATTTATTCGCTCGACACAGTCGATTTTCGTTTTTTCTTTGAATTTACTTTCGATGAAGATCTGAAATATTGAAAAATAAAAATAACATTTATATTCCTAATTCAACAATCGAGTTAATACGAACATTTCCGAAGAATTTTGTTTCAATTTTCGTTTGAATTGTGACCAAACATCATCATTAGTTTCGACTTCTGTATTACTTGTTTCGGCATTTGTCTTTTCTTGTTCTTCACGATTTGCTATCGTATGTGGAGAAAACAATACAGATGTCAAACGAGATTTTAAATAATACTAAAAAGAAATAAATACAAATCTATTCGATTTTTAAAAACAAAAATCTCGTTACTTTTGATATTTGTCGATAGGTTTCAGCACTATGAATTCGTAGATATTGATCGATTGAAACTGATGCAATCAATGGTAGAGTTGGATGAGTATCAATCGAACGAATACTACCGATAGCACCACGGTATTTATGCACGATCGATGATGCGGCAATTCGTTTGATGTCGAATTGAGCCATTTCGCCTTGAGCATTACCGACGAGAAATTGTCTGAAAAATCGAGAATATAAGATGTTTTGATTTCGAAATGAATGAAGCAAACGAACTGATTATTTGAAGAATGAAGTAATGAAAGAGACATGATTGGACATTGTTCAAATTCAATGTCTTGAACGGGACGACGAGCACTGGATTGAGGATCATACAGACGAATCTATCGAAAATAAATTCATTAACAAAAGAGAAAAAGAAACGATCGTACTTGATGATGTCCTGTGACAACAAGGCAACGATTTCGTTCGTCAATAAATTGAAGATCAGTAACCCAAACAGGCATTCGAAGTCGAACAGCATTGGGTCGTACCTAAATATGAAATTTCAATGATTGATTCAAACAAAAAATAATTGTTGATTGCGTACATTTTTTGCTTGAAAGATAACAGATTTGTTTTTTTCTTTTTCATTTTTACTTAATTGTTCGATCGACCAAATTTTCAAATCATTTTCTTTTCCACCTGTACCGAAATATGTTCGATTGAAAGGATTGATGCGTAATCGACTTATATCTGGACCAGCATTAGTTTCGACCTTTATTCGAAACAAAAAACGAAAGACATACTTTCGAAAATAACAAAAGGCAAAAGTTCTTTACTTCGGCTACAAGAGATTCGTTATTAATACGTTCGAGTGACACCACGCCATTCTCAGAACATGTTACAAATCTAAATCAAATAAAACAATTATCATACGAAAAGAAAAGAAAATATTCACGTATACGAACTTATCATCACCTAGATAACCAAAGCCTTTCAATGGGCTCGTTCGATTCACCGTTCCTATTGGTTTAATAGACTCATCCGAGAAATTCAACTGTAGAATCTTATTCTTATTTGTTCCAATAAACGCCTAATAAATAACTCATTCAAACAGTCAGTTTTTTCCTTTCAATTTTCATCGATTCTACCTGCATATAATTCATTTCCTCGTTTTCTAATGACCATTCCAAAAGATTAACAGCATCAGCATAGGTTTCAGCTGGTTTATGGATGATATAGACACCGTTATTTGTTGTATCAATACCTTTAACGATTCCACTTTCACATCCAGCTAGAAGATTAAAACGGATGGTCATATTGATCTAAAATAAACATATACAGATATTGAGCAAGGTCATGCGTTTTTTTTTGTGCGTATCTTTATATTTATTTAATATTTTTACTCGAACAAGGTTAGTATGGGAAAACAAATAGTATCTCATATGGTTTGATCAATAAAATTCACCTGTTAGAATATTTACTACGTAGAGAAAGAAAGAAAGAAAGAAAAGAAAATATCTTTGATGATATTTGAATTAGATTCTGGAATAAAAGAACTTGTTTGTTTATTTTATGCTGTTTTAGTTTTACTTTGTAATAAAAAAGAAAGAAAGAAAAAGAGAGATCAACAACCAAAAGAAAAATCCTAGTTTATCGAAAAATCATTTCGCTGTTGTTTTGAGTAAACCATGTTTATTTAATTCTTGTTTTAATTGTTCGATTAATGGTGTTTCAGCAACATCATCATCCCAATGTTCTTCCCACAAACGTTTATCTTCCGTATCCAAATCTTCTTGTGACCATTCTTCAACTGGAAATTCTTCGAATTCATCATCTTCTTCTAAGCTTGTTATATCTAATTTTTTATCTTTCGTTGCTGCTTCATCTTTTCCAGTTGTCGATGATTGCTTATCTTTATTTTCATCAACTTTTTTGCTTGCATTTGATGATTGTTGAGAACTCATATCTACAAAAAGAAAGACAACGAAATTAGATTTTCAATTTTCAAATTATTCTCGTTTTTTAATCAATAAAAATCAAAAAAATAATAATAATAAATAAACTTAATGAAAAAAAGAAAGAAGAAGTACTAATACAGACAACAATGACAGAAAGAAAAAATGCAGACAAACAAGGCGAAATTTTTTATACAAATAGAATTGAAGCAAAATAGATATGATTTTCAAGTTTTTCATATTGATTTGTTTAAGTTTGGAATGTAGAGAACAAAAAAAGAGGAAAAAAGAAGTTCTTATCATTGCAGCAATTAATTCAAACGATTTCAAACAAACAAAAAATATTGAATTTATTTTCTTTTTTATTAAGAATTCTTGTCTATCCACGATTCGATTTCGAATGTTGAATAAGCCATTGAAGTGTAATATCTAAAAATGAAGATTTACATGAATTTAATTCGAAAATAGTCGTTCGAATTCCTACCAATGTTTTCTTTTTCTTTGCAAGAGATAGAATAACAACAGATTTCACGATCTTTTATCGGTGAAAGGTCCCTAAAAATCGAAAAATTGAAATCGAAAACAAAAAACTATGAATTGAAATTTACAATCTTTTAATAAGTTCTTGAACTTGAAGTGCATTCGGCATATCACTTTTGTTTCCAAGAACGAGCACAGGTATCCCTTGAAGTTGAGGTTTTTGCAATAAAGCACTGAGTTCGTCTTTCGCCGCCTCGAGTTTTTCCGGATCAGCTGCATCGACCATAAATCTACGACAATCCGAAATGCTTTGCTTTTATTCTCAAAACGAAACCTCAACATACATCATTGCATTTACACCACGACAATAACGTTCCCACATACTACGAAAACGAGGTTGTCCACCTAATCAAAATTCGAAATGAAACAATAAACAAAACTGAAAATGCTCATACCAATATCCCAAAGCTATAGATCGAAGAGAGAGATAGAGAAATAAATAACATAGAATTGAAATTGCAGATATTTTTATTTACTTTCATAGTGACGTTTCCTTTGGTTATTTTTCGCATGTTAAATCCGACTGTTGGTATCATATCATCGGAGAATTGGCCCGATGCAATTAGATTTACGAATGTTGTTTTGCCTGAATTTTGTAAGCCGACAAGTGTTAATTCCATTTCTTCTTTCCAAAATAAGCTCTTAAACCAATCGAGGATACGTTGTACGAAACCGGGCATGATTTTAAGATTTTAGTTTTTGTTTTTCCGGTACTCAAATCTAGAAGAAAAATTTTCAAAATAATGTCGACGTGTTTTTGAAAAAAAATTTCAAGAAAAATTCGTTTTAAATGAATCATTTTGTGTTATGATACGAGCCGATTGTGTCTATCTGACGTCAGACATTGTGAAAACACAAGTTCTTCCTTCGATTTATATATTCGAAGTGTGTCGCTACTGTCTGAAGTCATGTGCATTATTAACTCGTATATATAACTTGACTAATGATTTCATCACATCATATAGTCAGTCGGTCGTTTTTTTAAAAATTTTCTCTTTCTTTTTTTACTACACAGATTTTATTTATTTTACATTAAACAAGTTGACACGAAAGAAAAAAAAGAATCTTAAAAATAAAATATCTTTTTTCGAATTTCTAACATGGTTCTAAAGGATTTTGACATCGACCCTGCAGACAAACGAGTTCGTCTGCACATTCGAATGAACTTGAACATCGTTCCGATTGAGTAAATGCCGGCTGGCAAATACCGAATCGACAGATGCCTATGCCAGTACAACAGGGTGTAGATAACGGATCGGTAGAACACGGCGACCACAACGGTACACATTGAGTACAACGTCGATTGATGCAGAAATCATTCGTATCTAAACATTCACGATTTAATCGACATGTTTGACCAGTTGTGACGAGATTTGTACAACGATGACGATAACATCGTGCACCGCTACAGCAATGTATCGAGCTCGAACATGATTCCGATGAATTTCGACATGGCACACAATAACCTTGATAGCACACGGAATTCTCATCAGGAGACGAAAGACAATCGATTAACGATTGACACGGTAGTTGAACGCCAATAATTAAATTAACTATGCCGAAAACATATCGAAGATAAATAAGTAAAACTAATACGATGAGTAACGGTTTCATGTTCGGAAGATTCTCGAACAAATAATGATATTCGTATATTGATTGCTAACCTTCGAGATTTATTATTGTCTGCTCTTCTTTATTTATTCTGAAGCCTATCCTATACGAATGACAATATGGATGAAAGAATAGCATATGTCAGAAAATACGATGTCGACTAAACTAGTTTCTTTTTGTTATAGTTGTTTTTCTTCTCGCTGTTATTATTCAGGACATTTGATCATTAATAAAAAGAAGATGAGACAACGATGATTATGATTTTCCAATACAAATAACATCTCAATCATTTTTTTTTGTTGTTGGACAATTTAATGAAATCTGCTCGATGTTAACAGATATAATTGATTCATTGTGTTGATTTGTGAAGAACGAAGAAAAAAAAAGAAGAAATTTTCTTTGTACTGATTAGTAACTCAACAATGTCTTATGCATGATATGGCCATTATTGACCAAAATATCTATAATCCCCACTTCTCGCACTTTCTTTTTTTCATATCTCATTGAAAGCAGATGTATAAATAAAGAAAAACGACAGACAATCTATGATTAATGACTATTGACTTGTCAATTGAATTTCTTCGTTTCAAAATGCAATTCCAACTAAGATGTTTTATCAATCAATATTATTTCAATTTATACGTGTGAAGCAATCGTAAAGTTTTTCTATTGATAATAAAACCATTGTAAAATAGGTCACAGCAGGAAAAAGTACATTTCTATAATCAATTAATTCAAGAACGAAAAACTGAAGATATTTATTGAACATTTTCTTTTTTTTATCATAATCAAATCAATCGAACGAAAGCTTTAAATTATCGAAAACATAAATCAACTTTTCTTTTTCTTCATTTGATTTCTCTCTTCTTATGTCAAATACTACCTATTAAGATAAGAAATCTTTTTTTTTCCTCGTCTTTATACACTCCAATTCTACTCAATCGAATACGATTGTCGTCTTCAAGAGTGATAAAAAAATCAATTGGTTGCCAAATGAAAATTGATCTTTAATTCACAAATTATGTTCTATTGTCAAATTCAACTGTTTGTATTTTGTCTTTTGATCGCCAAACTTTGTATAGCATCGACAAATTTAAATCAAAACCATCGTTTACGACGTCAGTCACCTTTTCTTGAAAGTGTACATTCAGCAAAGGATAAATATACACAACGACGAACATTATCAACACAAGCTCATCGAAAAGTTGAACAGTAGGTGACTACTAAACGAATCTTCTCTCAATACATTGATTTTTCTATTGAAATGCAGAAATTATTTGATTGTCGGCCCGAAAATCATTCGTCCATCGGATGTTGTTTCGGTTTTGGTAACCATTCTAAATGAAGAATGGTCATTAACGAGAGTAGCTGTTTCATTATTCAATCAGAATGATGAAATTGCATCGAATGAAGAAAGTCTCATTCCTAATGTTCCTACACCAATCATATTTCAGGTTCCACAAAATTCACCCAATGGTTCATATCGAATTTATATTCGGGGGACATTATTAAATGGTCAACTTGTTTTCTACAATGAAACAAATGTGACATTTCATCCGAAATCTCTCTCGATCTTTATTAAATTAGATAAACCAATGTATAGACATGAACAAAGAGGTAGACGATTAAAATTGATAAATATTTTTGAAAATTTCTTTCTTTTTGCTGTTGTGTGTTCAATTCAATAGTTAACTTTCGATGCATTCCGGTTTATTCGGATTTACGTGGATATTTTCGTACAATGAATGTTTATATTATTGTAAATGAAGCTATAAACAATATATCGATATCTGAATGGAAATTCTGTTTTTCTTTTCTAGGGACCAATGAATAATATTTTACGACGTTGGCATAACTTACAAACGACATGGGGTTTTGATTCAATTGAAATTAAAAACATCGTGTTTATTTTATTTTCAGGATATGTGGAATTATCCTATCAATTTCCATCGTTCATTGCATTTGGCACTTATACAATTCGTTGTGAAGCTCAACAATCCGTTGAAGAGAAAACATTTTTAGTCGATTTCTTTCGTGAGACTTTGAATTGTCAACGAAAAATAATTGTTAAATTGTTTTCTTTCTAAAATAGTGCAGAAAAAAATCGAAGTCAATGTTTCATTACCATTTTTTATCAACGTTGAATCACCAGCTATTCGTGGAGTTGTTAGCGCAAAGTAAATACGTTTGTTGTTGTTTTTTTTCGGTCGAAAGAAAAGCCGATTTAGCTATACAACTGGCCGAGGTGTCATAGGTGCAATGCGTTTGACAGTTCGTTTGAAAAATAGTGAAGAAAGTTTCGAGCCTGCAGTCAATGTTATTCCAGTGCCTGACGCACCTGGACCCAAACTGGATTACAGTTACGATAAAGTAGAATATTTAAAAAATGATAAATGTTTGAAAGATAGATTTTAAAATAGTTTGTTGGTCGTCGAGATTTTGTTATTCCAATGGTTGAAGCTCTACGGGAATTTGGTGATTTAATCAATCGTGAATTGATATTTACAGCAACGGTCTATGATCCGCTATGGAATGAAACAACAAATTCATCGTTTTTAACATCATTCTATAAAACTGAATATCGAATTAAATTTCTCAATAGACAATCGGGCGTGTTCAAACCTCAGATGGTGTATACAACATATGTAAGAAATGATTTGGCGAGTTGAATGAAAATATTCGATTGCACGTACGTGTTTAGATTGCAGTACTCAATGGAGATCAAAGTCGTTTTCATGCAGCTAATTTCGATCCTACAAGTACTTATGTTCGAGTTCTAACGAACTCTGATGATGGTACACAAATTAATTCAATCGATTATCCGATACCAACGGATGCTATTATTAAACATGAAATTGTAATACCAAATGACAATCGAACATTGTATATATCTATTCGAGTAAATAAATTCTATTCGTCGCATTTTCTTTTGACTAAGATTTCTATTGAACGATACTTCTCATAGGCAGAATTATTTGTTAATAATGATTTTCAAGAATCAGCATTTATCGAGCAACGTTCGGTTCGATATCGATCACCAAGTCAAACCTATATGCAGATAACCACGAGTACACCAGAAGTTCGAGTAAGATCAATCAGAAATAGTTTTCAAAGTAAAAACAATCATTTAATGAATGTCTAGATCGATAATTATATGATGGTTACTTTTAATATCAGCCGTTATATACCCAAAATTCACTATCACGTAATTATGATATTTTATTTTTTTCGTTTTCAACAAAATAATTATTTCGTTAGATTATTTCGGCGAGTCGAATAGTTTTTACTGATACGATTTCTATGCGAAATTCTCTTCAACGAACGATTCTCATTGCAGCTACGCGTCATATGGCACCATCAGCTCATATTCTCGCGTATTTTATTGGTTATACAGGTGAATTAGTTGCAGATGTCATTCATTTTCATGTGAATATCACATCGGACACTGCTGCACTCAATTTAACATTGAATCAACGAAAAGATTTGACAGGTAATACCGTTGAATTACTTGCTTACGGGCCACCACAAGCCAGAGTTGCATTTTCCGGTACTGAATATGCGCAACATCAGTTGTACGGTGGAAATCATCTACTTGAAATGGAAGTATGTTTGAAATCTTTCATTGAAAATTCTCGAATATCCGATTATTTTGTTAGATTTACAATGAATTATACGATTATGATACAGCTGCGTATCCAAGTCCGAATATAACTTGGTTTTCAAATTTTCTAACTCCATCAGAGAAAGTCTATCGTGTCGGTCAATCGATAGCTGCGAATGTTTACAAAGTTTTTCGTTCTGCTGGCGTATTTCTATTAACTGACATCAGTATGGTCATCAATGAGCAAGATGAAGAAAAATTTTGCATGCAAAATGGCAATCGATTTACGTGTAACGATGGTAGTTGTTATACAATTAGCGAGAAATGTGATGGAATATTTAATTGTCTTGATGGAGCTGATGAATTAGACTGTTTGTATTTAATGAATGACAAAATACGTGTTGAATATGAAAACGACTGTGTTTTTTTTAGGTGAAGAAAAACGTCGACCATCGTTTACACCGATTGTGAAACGTCTATGGCCGTATTGGGAACGATTTTTCACGTTGTCTATTGCTTGGGAATCGGTGACTGCGTATCCCGATGGTCGAGCACAATTAACAGTTAGTGTGCCTCGTGTTATTGGCACTTGGATTGTTTCTGCATTTTCAATAAATCAACAAACTGGTCTCACAGTTCTACCGAATTTTCTCATGGTAAATCGAGAATTGTCTTCGTTTGTAGTTGTTTCATTATACATTTGCGTAGTTCGAAGGTACAAGACAATTTTTTATTGTCGTCGAAACACCAACAATCGCTCGACTTGGAGAACAAATTGGCGTTCGTGTTGATGTTTTCAATTTTCAAGCTCGTCGAATTGAAGTAATAATTACTTTTATTCAATTTTAAAATCAAATTTTGTCATTAAAAAAGGCTTTGATTATCTTACATGCATCACCGAATTATCGTTTTGTAAATATCGATCCGAATGGACAAGTATCATCGTTTGCACCACGAACAACCGATGGGCAACATCACGTTCTACTGATTGTAAATAATTGAATTGATTTCAATGAAGAAAATATTTTGTTTTTCGGAAAACTTCTAGCTCTATCCAAGTAGTTCTCGTCGTATTCATATACCAGTTCTACCGATTCAATCAGGACTAATCGATATAACAATCGAAGGAATAACAGGTGTTCAACGTGATATTGTAACAAAAACAGTTGATGTCATGGTTAGATGATGAAATTCTGATTTCGAAGAGTAGATTTTTGTTTGATTTTAGTACGAAGGAATAGTCAATCGTTATTTAACATCGACATTAGTCTCATTAGAAAATAAACCACGGCAAATGCTTGAATTCGACATTGTCGTACCGGAGAATTTCATTTTACCATTGGAAAATTATTTCATCTATGTACCTGGTTCAGCTACGGCTAATATTTATATAACAGGTTCATTAAAACTCAGCATTAATTGATGATAAATCAACTGTCTTTTCTTTTTTGTTTTCATTGTCTATCAATAGGTGATGTTCCTGGACCGTATTATTGGCTGGGAAATCATGTTCCATTGACATCAGATAATACTATTTATAAGACAGTTGCACCTGCTGATGGAGCATTAATTGGTTTTTCGACAATGATCTATGATATTATCTATTTGAGACAAGGCCATGGTGGCAAAGGATTTAATCAAAATAGACTTATTGAATTACTAAATCATGCAAATCTCGGTACGAAAAATTATTCATTTTTCGAGAGAAACGAAGGGATCTATTGATGTTTGATTAGAATATCAACGTTTAATGGCATTTTATTTCGATGATAAATCAGATATGGGTGTGCATGATGGTGCATTTAGTAATTTTGGTTGGAAAAATGAGACTAGTGTTTGGTAAATACAGAGAAAATACTAAATTTTCCTATATATAATCTTTTATTGATTAAGGTTAACTTCATGGGTTTTAATTGGATTAAAAGATGCAACTCAAGCTGAATGGGAGGAACACAATCTTTTTATTGACCCGAGTGTTCGTGCCAAATCATCGAAATGGTTAATCACACATCAAACTCCCGAAGGTTCATGGCGAGAGCATGCAAATATTCTCGATCGAGAAAAATTTCAAGTAACAAAATTGATTTCGAATAAAATCAAGTCTTTCGAAAACTATGTTTAGTCATTACTTCGTTCGCCTGACACGAATCTACCGTTGAATTTATCGCTAACAGCTCAAGCAGTCATCGCTTTGAAAATGAATACAGATATCAACGGATTTATTAAAGACGATATAACTGATGCAATTGATCGAGGACGAATGTGGCTTGAGAAATATTATCGCGTAGATACTTTTTGTTTTTGTTATTCAAAACAAAACTCATTACTCAATTCATTTAGTTTATTCAAGACTCATTTGAATTAGCTATAACTACTTATGCATTGCATGTTGTCAATAGTCCCGAGAAGGACAATGCATTTAAGATGCTCATACGTCGAGCTCGATCGAGTAATTATTTCTTTGAAAAGATTAATGAAAATCTTTCGTTTTGAGGCGCCGGTGGGATCTATTGGTCGAATTCGGAATTAGAATCGAATCGAATCGCGTTTGTCAATCTAAACGAACGTTTAGCACCGAAATATGAGTCCAATATTGAAGCTCATGCAATCGCATCGACAGCTTTCGCTCTCTTGACTTACATTCGTCGTGCTCGAACATCTCAAGCCGAACCAATTGTACATTGGTTGCAAACACGTCGAAATTTCATAGCTGGCTGGTGTTCGAGTTATGATTCATTTTTTGCTCTGAAAGCACTTGTTGCCTATGCAATACGACATGGCGATCGAATTCAACAGTATAATTTACGTGTGAATATCTCATCATCGGATAATATCTTTCGAAAAATCGAACCGATTATGATTACCGATGAAAATATTATTGAAGTACAACAACGAACACTGGAAAATGTTTTCGGACGAGTCGCACTCGATGCATATGGAATTGGTTATGCTTTAGTTCAAGTGAAAAAAGATGATTAGTAAATCGAATAGAAGTTAAAAATGATCTTTTATTTTTAGATGCTTGTTAAAGTTAATGTTGAATATCCTGAATTGATTCGAGCTGTTCCAAATCAGCCATTTCATTTATCGTTAAATGTTCATCTGATTGATAAATATAATTACAGTTATTTAATTTATGAACCTTGTGTCGGGTATGTTCTTTCGAGATGAACAAGAAATTAGAATGATGTTCTTTTTTTTTTAATAGATGGTTAGGAGGTCCGGGCAAAGCTGAACGATCGGGTTGGTCGATATTTTCAATCGAAATTCCGACTGGTTATCGAATGGAAGAACGTTATCTCAAAGATCTCGTTGGTTTTGGTACTGTGAGAAATCTTCGAGATGCAGAAAATTATTTAAATTCATTGAATTTTCTCTTCGAATTCGTAAATCTGTTTTTTTTGTTTTGTCCTTCGCTCATCGAAAGATTGCGATTTCGTTTCAGTTTGATACAACACCCGTTTGTTGGCAATTCGAACTCAAACGTTACATTCCAATTGCTAATATGACACGTTACTACGAAATGATAGCCTATGAATGGCATGAGCCATGTAAAATCTTTCAAGTTTAATATTTGAAATTGTATACTGAAACTATTTTTTGATAATAGGGAGTGCAAATCGATCTATGTACACATTAAGAACATTGTTTGGCCTTGATATTTGTTCTGTTTGCGGTTCATATCAATGTCCGTATTGTCCTTATTATGCTAAAAGTCTTCGAATATCGATATCGTTATTGATCATCGGTTTTTCTGTTGTTTTTCAATCGATTTGTAAATTTTAGTCAAATTATTATTTTTTCTCTTTCTGTCAGTCTCATTTTTGTTTTATTTGAAATAGAATTCGTCTCGATGATGATGATTCGATTCTTGATATTAATTGACAAAATGTTATTTCGAATAAGAATAGAGTCTGAAAGCCATGCAAGTGTTATTATTCATTGAATGTGAGAAAAGAAATTGAATATATCTGTACGTGTTGATGGCGATTGAGTGCATGCATTTCTTTTTCTTTTACTTAGTTTACTTATACTCAAGTGATGCATTTCATCACTATCGACAATCGATCGGTACCTCTCTAACATACGCCGCACCTTTTTTTTTTCTTATCAAAAGTGAAGTGCTACAAATGTTCGCATTGTTATTTTACATTCGTCAACTTCGTACTTTTATGAGTACCTGCGCATAATATACATCGAGACGCGCTCATAACCATAATCAGTCTGTATCATATTGAAATATACGTATGCACACAGCTCATGAGTGACAATTATAGTCTATACATAAAGAAAGAGAGAGAGAACTTGATACGCGTAGATGGAAAGGCAGACACACGTGCTTGTATTGTTATCGTAACATGATGAGATCATGGATATGTCTCGGATTTGTCTTAATCGATTTGACAAAAGAAATATTAACAAGATGACATCATCTCTCTATCATTATCACCATCATCATCATTATCAACATCTTTTCATCGCAGCTGTTTCGTATGGAACAACAAAAAAAATCAATTTTAAATGTAAATTATTTCATCAAAAAAAAGTATTCACCACCTGTCGTGTTCGAGGTCAGATTATTTTCTTTTCATCTATATTGAACTTCTATTATGCAATAAAAGAAGAAAAAAAAACGACAGAATCGATATCTTTTGAACATTGCCTTTCTAATAACCTAATTTTCTTTTCTTCTCTTTTTTACAGTGACAAATGCTTTTCTCTTTTCTTACTTGACTGCTGCAACTAGAATGATACAGATATAATTAGTAATGTGAGTTAAGGGACTATAATATATTATTCAAAGAACAACACACAATATGTTAGTCGTGTTCGTTTCGTAATCACTAACAACAGCTATACATCAGCTCGAAGGCGATATACACATAATGGAGATTAATCTACATATGGAAATTACTAGATTTTCTTTTCTTTTTTTTTTGTTGAATACTAGCCGACGATGCCGCCGTCGCCGCTCTCGTTTGATACAATTTTAACTTGCGGAAACATGTTCCACTAATTTCCTGCAAGTTGTATATAGCGAAGCTTATTGCACCTCTCTTGTCTCAATTAGGATTGTTCGTTTGAAGTTGATGAACATATAGATTAGAAATAGATGATGTCGAGTCGGGCGGGACGAAAATCTGCATAATTCTATTAGAAATATATAAGTGTGTAAAATCGAAACGAGAGTTAAAAAGAAAAAAGAGAATTTATCGTCTATTAGCACTTTAACATGGCGCATGCAGGCCGTTTGACATTTACCCTGGAACAAATGAGGAGCAACAAAAAAAATGTCAATAGTCATCATTTGGCTAGAGAGCTTGGACTAAGGTCATTGGCACGTGGGTGAGATAGTCAAGAAAAAGTCAATAAAAACACAAAAACGAACCGATTAATTGTGCTCGCCGTTTGTGTTCGCATCTATCCGTTAAATAAATCAATATTTTGTTCATTAGAGACATTTTATTACTTGAATAAATAGCATTGATTGAATGTGCGAAAAGACTTGGAATAAGTCATTGAAGTCTTTCTCAAGTATACCGCTAGAAAAAAAGTGACATCAACAAGACTTTATCAAAACATTTGATCACAAGCAATTTCATCTTCTTTTGCTTCTTGGTTAATCGAAAAAAGATTAGCGAAAAGAGAAAAGAAAAATGAAATTGTGTTGTGATCTCTATCTTGTGCAATATTCTTAATCCATTCGTCTTAATTCAAGTACTTTTTCTTTTCTCATTCATTCAATTTACGTCATACTTACTATTTCTCTCGTTTTCTTTCCTCTGTCTAATTGCTTTTCCTTGTGTCCGTCTAGTCAGTTGATCACCTTTTCCTAATGTACGAGCCGTACTTCTCATTTCATTTCCGAATTATTCAATGACAAGAAACTTTTAAGTTTTAAGATGATAATTATGTTTCATAGACACATTTTGACTTTCACCTGTCGAATCATTCGTGCTCGATCCTAATGAGATTTGTTCGTGAGGCATGATTGCATATGTTTGCTGATAACTAGTAACTAATTTTGAACGATATGAACACACGCATATAGATCATATTTGTTGTGAGATCATATCCATACTGTTTTGACCTGATGACATTCTGTATCTGAATAGAGAATAACTGACGAGCGTAAGCACGCACATACGATCTTGATTATTGCATCGAAAAAGAATGATTAATTAATTGTAATAATCATTCACAATGACGTGAGTAGTCTGATGTAGTTTTATGGTTGACAAAAGGAAACTAGCACCGTCTTATCAATATTTGGGTCAATGAACTTCCGGGATGTAAATTTGAAACATAATCAATGTCTGTGAGAAAAGAAAAACTAGTCAGTCAGTCAGTCAAACAATAGAAGAGGAAAAAAGTGACGATTCGAATGTCATACAGATACATAGGGTGCGACGATAATTGAGCAACATTATCTTAGCAGGCGGGCATCCATCATTACGTCACACCTTAAGGCTGAAACATAAACGTATTTATGATGACAGCTAGACAATAAAATCAAAATTTTCGTATACAAAACCAGCTCAATTACATCAAAAAAGAAACGTGCTGTTTATTCTTTTGATACATCGTAATAACAGGTATGTTGACCGTGAATAGAAGATTGTATAGAATTATGCTCGTACATGTTGACTAGACTTTTCCGAAGAACAATTAACTCTCGAGAATAAAAAAGAAAAAGTCAAAAAGAAAGTTTAATAAGACTGTACTATGTAGCTTGTCAATTTAACGTATGTACGTATGTATGTCTGTGAACATACAAAAGAAGAATGCACCCAAGAGAAATGAACAGTTGATAAGAGGAACCGTCTGGTCATTCATTTTGTTTTAATTCGATGCAAGTCTATTGACGCGTGTCCAAACAATTCTTCGATCTCCTCCCGAACTTGTTTTATTGTTGATGTTTGCCGCCTTGTACCCAAACTACTGTGCGCTGTTAATTTATTTTGTCGCCTCGAGCATAAGAAATGTAAAGTAAGAAATGATCACAATACAATGAAAGAGATAGATCGATCGTTCGTTCGATCGATCCAGGATTTCCTCTTTAGATTTATTTTCACACTCACTTAAAACGAGGTGAATGATTGAGTACAACGAGACATACAAAGACAAAAGAATCGAGCAACTCGAACATCGATGGGATGGGCAAAGATCATCATTCATTTTTATAAGATGATGTTTTGTCATTGAATAGAACAAATCGAGGGATAGTTTATCTGTTCGTTAACCTTGGGGCGCCGACACCATCATTCTCATCATCGTCATATTCAAAAACGATTGAGAACGAATATAAACAATTCATCGAAGAATTTTCTTTTCTTTTTTTTTGTGTCTCATTCACTTTCTAAACATTGTTAACAGCTATGCAAAGAGCAATTGTCAAGTGCACACTAGATTCCAATGTACATATGGGATCAGTAAAGTAGGCAAAGAGTTTATTATTATCATCAATGTTAATCGTTGTTCAAACTTTAGCTGTCCAGTTCTTATACGTTTGTATATCTCAATCATAGAAAATTATGAAGTAAATAAAGTAAGAAAGCGAAATAGATCCTATGGGCGGAGAGACAACGCCTTAAGTTAATCATCTTCTTTCTTAAAGAGATTGTCCAGAATGAGAATATCTAATCTTATTTGTAACATAGCGAGAGAAGAACAAGAAGAAGGCAAATTCTCCAGTGAAAACATAACGCAATGAGCTCATCTCATGCACAGAGGAAAAACACATAGAAAAAAAAGAGAAAAATTAAATTGCATAACACTTTCTATCTTTTTATTCATACTCAATATAGATATGAAAAGAAAGCTGCCAAAAAATTTATATGTGTAAGTATATATGTGTGTTTCATCTTATTTCATTGTGCAAATGGAATTATCATTCATTGAAGCGAGTGTTCGCACTGTTAAGTTTGTTTTCTCTTCTCTTCTCTCTATCCGTTAATGTCTAATGAGGTTGACACATAGAATGATATCGATCCACTTATACATACACACATTGTCCGGTGAATTACTTGCGGATGATAACCTAGCGTGAGACCTTTTCACATTTTTACATCGATGAACATTCGAAGAGCTCATTACATGCATCTGATAAGAGGAAAGATGGATCGAATGTCGATCATTTCAAGTTGTCATCGGTTCAACAACACACATACTCTATGAAACGAATACGAGTGAGTACCCAATAAAAAATACTCATACGTTCACACGTACATTCTCAGAAGCCTCTCTTGTATGTATATATGAGCTATTGCATTGTTCCAGCTGCCGCCGCCGTCGTCGTCATCGTCTTCCTTCTTTCTACGTTTTCTCTTCCCTAAAGCTTTGTTTAGGATGAGAGAAAAGCAATTAAATGATTAACAAGAGCCTCTACGATTGAACGACACTCATACATTGCTAGTGATGATAGTTAGACGCATTCGAACAATAGAATCTTACTTTTCTCCACCCATCGATCGATCTTCAATTCGTTAAAAATTAGTCAAGCAAAGTCTTTAATGAATTAAAAGATCATGATATCTTTAGATATACATGCATGCACACACATCTGCACGATGTCTGGATGTGTCGCGTCTCAAGATGTTTCCCCATCAGATCAATCGCTGAGTCGTGCGAATTAGTCAAGTGTTGATAAGAAACTAACGTTGACGAACACAAAATAGAGAGAAAAAAATGTTAACAAGACATTCTCGATGCTTTAGATGTTGTTTTCGTTTTTAATGTTTCTATATTTTGACATTCGAGTCAAAACGATGATAAATATTGCTTAGATCGAGAGCAAATTTTTTTCTTTTTAGTTTTATTCTTCTTCGACAGAAAGATTGATCGATGATGATCATCATCTACATCCAGAGAGAACGAGAAAGAGAACCAGACAGAGAGAGAGAAGAAAAAAAAAGAGAGAGAGAGAATAAGAGAACTGAACATATAATACATTTCTTTCATTCTCTCTATATGTTCAAACGAGAAGCAACAAAAGCTCATCTATGAACATTGTTGTATTTCTTCCGATAAATTCTAGATGATTATGATGATGATGATACTAATTTTCATCCTAATTTTTATTTCCTCAATTAATTCGATTGCAATCGACGTTCGTTATCCACAATTTTTTCATCAATCATCGATCGATTCGTCTGTTGAAATTACCGAAGGTAAAAGTCCAGGCAGTTTCATTGCATTTATTAATCTTATTAATGATACCAATATTGAATTCAACGAATGGTCACTAAATACAACTGAAAGTGATTTTAAAATTCAATCCAATGCTCTATCATATTCATTAATAACAACAAAAACATTAGATCGTGAACGAAAGAATTTCTATGAATTTTCTATACATGCTCAACGTCTTGTACCGCCATTTGAAAAACTTTCGAAACAAATTCGTATTCGAATTCTTGACATCAATGATTGTACACCAACATTCAATCAAACGATTTATCATACGACCATGATTCCATATCAATCGACATTTACTATTCAAGCTACAGATTGTGACGAATCGAATACAGACAATAGTCGAATTAAATATTCTCTTTCGAATTATCAAGATCTTTTTCGTATCAACGAAACAACAGGCGTGATTGAATCTATTAAAAGTCCAAATACTTATGAACGTTACGAAATTATTGTCGTTGCACGTGATTATGGCAAACCATCGTTGTCGTCAACGACATTAGTTCAAATTCAATTAGTTTCATCGAATAAGAAGAGTCTTCTCTCGGCATCGTCATCATCTTGGTTACATGTCGAACAAAATTCTCAGAATCTAATCATATTTGCTGGTATTCTTGCTGCTCTATTCGTATTTGTGACATTATTTATCTGTTTATTATGTTGTGTTAAATATAAATTACGACGTCGAAAAGAAGACAACAGTTTAACATCATCGAATTTAACACATATTCCATCGATGTTAAATGATAAAAAGACGTTTTCATCGTCGTCATCAACAACATCATCGAATGATCTTCAACAACAAACCGCCAATGGACAATTCACACGTCTTGCCGACGATTTACATTTCGAACGGTCAGCTGTAAGTTAAAATCTTTGTCGGCATATGCACATGTAACATATTGCGACAATGCTTTTTTTTCAGATTCTCTACGATGCAATGAATGTCTTTCCGAATACATATTATTTGCCTCTCAAACAACAAACTGAACTCACTGAAAATATAAACAATTCGAATAATAACGATACATCATTGCATATACCTCGTTCAGGTTCATCGACAACAAGTAGTCCCGTATCAGCGACAGGCAGTGGTGTGAAAGTCGGTTCGGATGATGGATGCTACTGTTCAAGTGATATGTCGTCGGAACAATCGAATAATCTCCTTCTATTGAATCCATCATCACTCTCGACGAGCAATTCAAAAATCTCATCAAAACACGTCCGATTTACTGAAACCAATCATCATCATACGGATGGAGCTTTAAAACGTTTCGAAAATCTTTATGGATCAAAGGCAACGCCGGACCATTGTGCTTCTTATGTTTGATCTGTCAATCTTCTGTCTCTTTTGCGTTTTTTTTCTTCTTATTCTTGTGTATATGTATCTTTTAAAAGAACAGTCGGTCGATTCGGATCATCAACTTTTTTCTTTTGCACTCAGGTAGAGAATATTTATGCATGCAACATTCAACATCAACGATGACGACGAGATGTCAATATTTTTTCCGATAGTGAATTAGCTTTTGTGAGTATTCGAAAGGTCAGTCTACGACATTGAGCGTGTTTGCATGCATAGACCAATAGATGCATATGCATACGTGCTTGCTACTCACAATCCGATTATCTCTCTTGTGCGCCGCAATGATCATAATCCATATTGCGTGTGCTACTCGATTACTGTTACAGACGCGAGACGGGTCAGAAAAACAAGTTGACCATTTCTCGTTCGCCTTTTCTGCCTCTTAACGAACCAATTAGTAACTCGAAATGACACAAAGCTATTTTCTAAGCTATTGTTAATTAGAGTACAAAAGAAGGACAAGATTGTGTTTGGAGTATATTTATTATATATCAAGAGAGAGAGAGAGAAAGACAGAATCACAGATGTTCGCTTATTTATGCAAACAAAAAGAAAGCAAAAAATACTCACACATATTCACATGTATGCGTATGTGTGTGTGTGCGCATTGGTATGTCATCGAAAACCGATTTGTCGTCGTGCTCTTACAATTTCGAAAATATTTTGATGAGATGATGGATCCGCCCCCATAGCTTGACCAAACATACTTATACGTTGAAAAATGATAGAGAGACAAGTAATTACTCATACGCATGCTGAGAGAGAAAGACGATGATGAGAATTTAACTAGATTTTTTTTTCTTTTTCAATCGTTTGAGACTGGTCAGGCAACTGTGACTGATTGAGCGTGTGTGTGTGTGTATTTATTGTTTGATCTCTTCTGTCGCCTCGAACAATCTCTACTCGGTTGTCTTCAAAAGATTTCATTTTGAAATTAGACGAATAGTTTGCGTTCTTTTTCAATAAACATATATATCTATTAGGATGGTAAATTGAAATTCTTAAATTCGTATACATACAAACACACACGCACACTTTTATTGATTCAATGCATTTGATCAATAGATAGGTAGATAGGATGCAGCGAGAGAGAGAGAACGACGTGTTTAAGTCGTGATGATTAGACTTGATAAACAACAATACGGTAATAAGAATTTGTGATTATGATCATATCGGTAATGATGACGATAATCGAAATTGAATTCGCTACCTTCTGAAGTCTTTGTTATTTTCTCTTGTTCTGGGAATGAAAACAGCTTGATAGAAATATTTTATTGACTATTTGCATATAATCTATATTCTCTGTATGTGTTTGTGTATGAATCTGTTTTTTTGTTTCAATCAATGAGACACAAGGACCGTCACCAATCTCATTTTCTCTCCCTCTCTTTCGCTCTATACAATCTAATTTCAATATTGACCATCGACTGATGATGATGGTGCTCGAGAAACAAAAAGAACATTGACCTTCGTCTATAGAAAGAGTCAAGCTGTCTTCTCATCCCATTGAACAATGTCGAAAAAAAACTCATCAACGAATATTATTACTTTATAAAAAGGCAAATTTAATCGCAGATATTGTTTACTAGCACATAATTATAGCCTGCATGTGCATTTTATATGTTACAGCTGTTGTTGATTGACCATTCTTATAAAATAGTTCATTCAATGAACTTCTTTAATCAAGGGACACCAAAAAATTATACTAGATGATTGATTGAATCCTAAATATGTTGATTTTCTAATAGGAAAAACAGACAATTTGTTCTTTGTTCCCACTATGGTTATATAAGATTTAGTTTGTGTGACAATGACCAATTGTGGCAATGAACAAAAGAATAAATTCCAACTCTTCTCTCTAATCCCCTGATGGCAAAAAGAAAACGAAGAACGCCTTGGTTTTGCAATCAAATATTTGATATCGATTTGAAAAAGTCGTTTCTTTTTACGAATATATAAATATTGAAAAAACAGGTGTTTATTATTCTTAATCTATTTACATAGCTCTAGATGATTTGTTTACTTTTAACTTGAAAAGATTAATATTCAAATGACTTTTCTTTTCGATTGAAAATGAAGTCAAAACGATCAATAAATGTATTCAAGCATTGTGCTTTCACGTAGAATACAATACGAGCAAGGCATTGTTATCTTCATGCATAGAATATTATGTTTACATTTTACCAAATCTGAACTTTCCTTTGATCATTGTGAATATTATAAGATAAAGACAAGAACATATGGATCAATTTAATTTCTTACAAAAATAATGTTTTCTATCAGTTCATGCAGATCTATAGAATAAATATATTTTTGTTTAGTTTTGAACCAAAAGTTTCGAGTTTATTGATAAAATAGAAGCATAAATAGTTTTAGAAGGGTAAAAAGATTTGTTCGAAGCCAATCCATAACTTGCGGATAAGGCCATTCAGCATGGTATTCGATAGTTTTCTTGATTAAAATTTTTATGAGAACAATTTTTTTCTTATGATCTTGAACGTTTCTAAACAAATCATAACAAAATAATAATTTCTTTTTTCAAAATATTTTTAGTATTTTTACGTACTTTTTGAGTTGGTTTCAAATTAAGCTCCGATGACTTTTTACGTTTCTTTTTTGTTTCTTCTACATTTATATTAAAATGATGTGCGCAATTAGGACATTCAACTTCTTCTAAAAGTCAATATTTGTATTCATTGAAAGTCAAAAAAATATTTATATAACATACTTATTTCCGACGGCTCCTTGTTAACATAATACACTAAAAAATGCATTTTAAAAAAAATGAGAAATTTGTACGAATGGATAGAAGAGTTTCTTATCTTACAATCGGATATTTCATTAGAGAAGACGGTTGTATTAGTGAATGCAATGAACTGATTTTGTGAATCAATGTAGCCAAGAGTAAATGCAACCATTAATCGACCAAGATTATACGAGCTAACTAACTCTTTTTTCGATTTGCATTGTGTTTCGCCATCTAAAGATATTTATGTGAAACAAAAATCAAATTAAAACTAAACTTATTTACTCTCATTTATACCATTGCCATCTAAAAGAGGAAGATTAGCCAAATTCTTCCATTCATTTTGATGAGTTCGAATCGGAACCAATTTTATTCTAAACAAACACAATGAAGAAGTTTACGTTGAAAGAGCTCAAGTGAAAACACTAACCGTATTTCATTTTGTTGAAAATGTTGCTCTGTTATAGGAACGGAAAACGGATTTACATCCAATACACCAGGATTAGAATTATCACGTTGGAATTTATGAATATGTAAGTAATGCTGACCATTTTTTTCTACTGTTACTGATGCAACTCGAAGACGCAGATGACCAAGTTGTGGAGGAGGAATAAAACCTTCAGGAAACTAAAATGATTCAAACGAAGTTGAGTCTTTGTTTTGCTTTTTTGTTATCAATTTATGACTATACTTTGATAACGACTTCTTGTGATTCATCGTCCATTAGTAGATATCGCGGATCTTGAGGTATATTTGCATTTTTACCCGTCTTGGGAAAATAATCCGTTTTGTAACGGATATCAGCGACGTTTCGAAAATTTTTTAATAGTATTAGCGGTTGATGGAATAATGTTTCATATCCTGGATACAAGATCACTACAACAACAAAATATTACTAATTTAGAAATAAAAACGATGGAACACAAATATACCTGAATTGCTTCCATCAACAGCCACAGATCCTACAATATATGAGCTATTGGGGAAATATTAATGATATATTAAGACTTACCTGAATCTGGATTAAGCTGTTGTGTATTCGAATAAGCTACTTCTGCAGCTGGCTGCGGTGCTGAATCGAAAAATGAACCGAAAATATCTTGTTCGGGTAGATCAGAAAATAAAAAATTCATGAAACTAAATAAGATCCATATAATTAGTTGATAAAATGAAAGATTCGACTTACTCGTCGTCTGAGACGGTGAGTTGGACTGTGTCACAATCAGTCATAATTTTGGTAGAAATAGAAATATAAGGAATATCTAGAAATTTCAAAGTTTGTGAGCTGATTCAGTAAAACGAAAGTATATTTCATGTTTTCGAACGATCTTACGCAAGACAGAAAAAAAACAAGCGAGCAATCTCACGATCTCTGATTAAAAACAGAACAAACCAATTTATACTTCATATTTTTATACTGCAGATTTTGCTAAAGGTTTTTTCCAAGTTTATTCAACATTCGCAAGACTCTTTGATGAAGACAACAAAACTTAAAATTGGTGACCTCTATCTTTCTAAATCTCGAATTTCAATGCTAAAATCTGACTAATTCATGATTGCCGTGCGAAAAACAAAACCATATATACGTATATTTGAAACAAGAAACCCCAGTGACGTTATCTTTATCGCATTGAGTATGACTAAGATTATTTCAACGTTTGGAATTTCCATTATATTTATCGCTCGAGAAAAAAATGCATTAAAAACTTAAATTTTATTAAAAAAACAGAATGGAACAAAAAGAAAACAAATTCTTTCTATTTTAAAGCAACTTATAATCCATCACTTGCGCACAGACCATTCAGCAGACTCTCTGAAGTTTTGGTGTCATACTTATGTGATAAGAACAGTTTGGGCATTCAACTTTTTCTAAAAAAGATAAATATTCGTACTGATTAAAATCGAAAAACAAAGGTAACATACCTGTTTCAGACCGTTTTCGTTTAAGAGCATACTCTAGATAATAGAAATTAAAAAATAAGTTTTTTTGCAAAATTCTTTATTTTACTGTCGTATAGTTCATTGGAGATGACGGTCGTATTATTGAATGCAATGAACTGATCTTGTGAATCAGTGTAGCCAAGAGTGAATGCAACGTGTAGCCGATCCAGTTGATACGACTGTTCGATATCTTTTTTCGATTTGCATTGGATTTCTTCATCTAAAGATATTTACGTGAAACAAAAATCAAATTAAAACTAAACGTATTTACTCTCGTTTATGCCATTGCCGTCTAAAAGAGGAAGATTAGATAGCTCTTTCCATTGTTTTTGAGGAGTTCGAGTGAGTACCAGTTTCATTCTGAATAGATGCGAAAAAAAAGAAATATTTTCTTGAATTGAAATCAAAATAAAACACTAACCGTATTTCATTTTGTTGAAAATGTTGCTCTGTTATAGGAACGAAAAACGGATTTGTATCTAATACATTTGGATCCGAATTATGAAGTTGAAATTTATGAACATGTAGATGATATTGATTATTTCGCAGCGGTGTTACCAATGCAACTCGAAGATACAAACGACCAAGTTGTGGAGGAGGAATAAAGCCATCAGGAAACTAAAATGATTCAAATCAAGTCGAATGTTTGTTCACTTTTTGTTATCAATTTATGATTATACTTTGATAACAGTATCTTGAGATTTGTCCTCCATCAGTATGTATCGTGGATCTTGCGATTTCGTTGCATTTTTACCCTCTATAGGGAAGTAATCAGTTTTATAACGGATATCAATTACATCTCGAAAGTTTTTTAATAATCTAAGTGGTTGATTCAACAAAGTTTCATTTCCTGGATATAAAAAGTCTATTTTTAAAGCAAGATTTAGAAATTTATCAATAAAATTAATCACAATTTAACATACCTGCATCAATATGGTCTTGAGTTACTGATTCTATAATAGGTTGTGTATTAGCATAATATATTTCAATAGATTCTTGAGGTGAATATTCGAAAAATGAATCAAAAATGTCCGAGAGATCTTCAGTAAAATCTAATGGAGCAGTATTCATACTAAACATACTAGGTGAAACGATCTGATCGAGTAAGCAATTTGATTTACTTTTCGTCTTCAATGTTCGACATGATTATGACAGAAAGTGTTTCAATGAATTTTCGATTATGTTTGAAGCTTGTAAATTAAAAAGCCCAGTAATATAATCTATGACTCTGGACTTTTCCACAACGAAACACTTGTGGTTTTTTTCCTTTCTCAACATTGTGTAATTATTTCGATTCGTTTTATGTGTTGTTTTTGTAAGCAAATAAAATCCAATGACGTTTTTCTCTTTTCGTCTTCCAAAAAAACAGTTGTTGACACAATGCTGAGTCAGTGGGCATTAATCGAAGAAAGCAGCTCACATTTTCATATTCACATTTTTTTTTCTATTAAATTACCGATTGACTTCTTGTTTTCTTTTTTCCTTTCGTCTCATTGAACATTTATGTATTGACTTGCAAAAACATGCACACTAAACAACAAATGCTCATTCGTCTATCTGCTTGTCTAATCCTCGTATAAACGTTCTGATCTTTACATCGAGCCAGACAATGGATGCAGAAAGAACGTACGAGAACGAAAATGACCTCTGAACAACCTTTCGACCATCAGTGAGAGTGTATGAATGCACACAACAGGGAAGAAGAGAGCAAACGAGAGAGAGAGAGAGAGCGAGAGAGATGTGAAGAAAGTTTATGCACACGTACATGCGAACATACACACACAGCAGGAGAATTACAGAGAACAGACAATAAAGAATGGATAAATTGAACGGACAGACGAGCAAATGGCTCGACCACGAACTTTCTCCTTTTTCTTTTGCCGTGTATGTTCTACGTGCATTGATACTCTGATAGTACAAGCATGTTTAAACAAGAGAGAAGAGAAGTGAATGGAGAGAGAGTGATCGACGCCGAATCCCTTCGCTGTGGCGCTGAGCACATTGCTAAAATACAAATTCTCTCTCTTCGCTTTTTCTTGCTCTACGTTCGGCGATGTCGACGTCCAGAAGATTTTGTTCGTCGTCGTCGACGGCGTTGAGAGTTCTCTTTTCTCTTCTCTTCATTACCACCCTCCAACACCAAGTCTTATAAACACACGGGCATACACATTTACGCATGCACAACGCAGCATTCGGTGAGGTATCGAAGAACACGAAAGAGATCCGGCATGCTTTGGTTTTTTCGACAGTCGAATAGTCAAATATGTAGACGCGAGATGCCGAGTAGTTTATGAACTTTACATTATAGTGCAAGTGCGTGCGTGCATTTTGTTACATGATCTGGAAAGAAACGCTAGAGAGAGAGAAAGCGAAAGAGCGAAGAACAAGATATTGAGTAGGTTTTCGAGATGACAACGATGGTAAAAGAGCAAAAAACGGAGAGAGAAAAAAAGAAAGATTTTAGGGGTGTCCTTATGCGTTTTTTATTCTTTTATCTCTTGCGCATGCACCGGGTTTGGTAAGTACGGAATGGAAATCCCGAGAAAAAAGAACGACAAGGACATAAGTAGAACGACAACTCGAAAGCTTTCGTTCGGAAAGTATTTATCTGTAAAGGTTCTTCAGTTCTTGCCACGCCATCGTTTCTCGACATAGTTACAAGTTAGTAATTCTTCTTCTTCTTCTTCGTTTTTTTTTCTCATCTTGTCGATTAATTCCTGAATTAGATACGAACATTTTTGATTTCGACTTTGTTGACAAGTATAATCATCGTTGATCGTATTAAAAAAAATTTCTGTTATTTACACGAAAAGAATGTGCGTATGTGTTTTTTTTTCTTTTTCGTTTCTGTTATTATTTATTAGTATGTAAATATATTTAATTTGTCTGTGCAAAAAGATCTGACTAAAGAGTCGAATAAAAAACGTACTTCGACTGTCCTCGTATAAGAGAAAAACAACAGAATTGTTTAAGTGCACGTACAGTTTGAGAAATCGGATGTATGAAGGGCATTTGCTACTGTATTATGTTCTATCTTTGTACACATCGATGACATTCTTTCATTTTTCTTTCATCTGTAACTTAATAAAATACATTCCTTTTTCTAATTTATGCCAAGAGATAAATAGAGATACGTATTTATGGATAGAAACGTACAGATGATGTCCATTTTTCTTCCTCATATCCTTCTTCTGGTTGCCCTTTTCTTTATTCTGAAATTCTCTTATTCTTCGTGTGTATGTGTGTGTGTTTTTTTTCTTCTCAAACAACTATAAATCGGGCAGATGTTATTGGCGTCGAACGAGAGATTTGAGTCAGTGACGGCCGGCGAACGAAAGGAAAAAGAGAAGAGAAAAGTCGTCGCTCGCCATCATCACTCATAGGTAGTAGTCCGCCAGGAAGAAAGATTGTATGTATGCACACAAACGATGCATAGCATATGCACAAAAACATATAAATCGTCCGTTCAGCAGCCGACCAGCCAATGTTTTCTTCTCCGTTTTTCTTTCTCTCCTGTGTGTCTGTGTGTCTTCCTTCCTTCCTTTGCCTTCAAATTTAGACGGACATACATAAACCTCTTTTTCTTTATGCATAGATCCATTGACACCAGAACGTCGAATCGTGCATTTTGTAGACAACGTTCGTCTATTTCTCTCTTTCTCTCTTATTCTTCTTCTCATCGAGCGACGAAGAACCGGCAAACTCCGTTCACATTCTTATGCTGAACTGCTACTGACCGCATATACACACACGCCAATATACGTAAGCAAACACAATGGACTCGGCAGTAGTTTTAACGGTAAACGAACGTTGTTTTTCTTCGGCATACAATTGAATTGCTTTTTTTTTTTTTTTAGAAATCACCTATTTCACAATGGGATGGAGATGCAGTTGTTGCATGGCTTCACGAATCAAATTTTGGTGCATACGAAAAAGTCTTTCGAGGTAAATAACACAGAATAAAAAAAGCAAGACTTATGGTTTTGATTATTTTCGACACGTTTTAGAAAATGAAATTGATGGTCCAACTCTCCTCAAACTCAGCGAATCCATGGTCGTTCGTCTTCTGCCAACAATCAAACTCGAAGTTCAATTTCTCGACTTATTACAATCGCTCAAACAACGACATGCCAATGAAGTCAATCCAAAGAAAACTCTCGCTTCATCGTCGACAACCAACGGACTCAACGGCAGTCGTCATTCAGCTGCTCATCAAATCGCAGCACACGTCATTGCGTCGACATCGTTCGAGAACGGAATCGAACATTCATCGAACTCGAATTCACCGATACCAACAGCGACCAACGGTCATCATTCACGAGCATCTTTCTCCGAACGTTCACAAATTCCACAACGTCTCACACCGAAAGGTCCACCATTGAAAACACTCAAACGTGACCCGAAATTCTTTCCAACACCTGGCGGAATCAATTCACAAAATGGAGACGGAAATGAAAACGACGCGAAACATACATTTCCGCATGTATATAAACTACCGCAATTTCCCGAAACACTTCGTTTGGCACTCGCTTCTCAAGATGCCAGTGCGTTTAAACTTCGAACGTACTATCGAAATCTCTTAATCTCATCGATCTACGATGATCTTACTCGTACTTATAATCTTTGGTATCCCAATGCTCGACAATACAAAACCGTTGCTTCGGCACTTGTCAAAGCTTATCCATTTCTCGAATCGTCAACTGACGGCGGCGAAGTATGTTTTCATATCGAGTTTATTAATGATCATGTTATTGTTTTTAGGGCGCTTGGATCGATGGCATAAAAGGCAAATTTAAACGTGGACGTCGCACAGTTACGTCGTACGTTGACATGGCTCAATCAATGGCTGGTGAAAACGGTTACGATCGTATGTCCGGTGATGAGGAATTAGGCGAAGAAAAACTTGCTCAAACATCGAACGGACAGAAACGTTCACGACATGAATTCGAAGTCGATTCTGACGATGGCCAATACGAATCAGGAGAAATGCCAAATCACGAAAATGGCAAAGATGCTGTACGTTAAAAATCAATTTTCTTTGAAATTCATTCACGTTTTGTTTTTTGCGTCTCAATTAGGATCAAACAAGTGATAATCTCGATGATATGGATGAAGAAGAAGCTAATCGTCTACGCAGTTGTATCACAGCTATGCAAGAAACATTAGCAGCTACAGATGATCCTGATATTTCGCTTATCTCAGATTATTTCAAAGAAACATTCGAAATACGACGTAATTTTGTTAAAACACATAATACAACTGAAATTCTCACCGAATATCCAGCTTTACAATTACATTCATGTGTATGTCGACTCATTGACTCGATTGATAAGACGAAAACTATTTTTTGGTTTTAGTTACTTGCTGATTTTCACATGCAAACAAACATTCCTATTCAAACTGTTTTGATTCATAAAATTCGCTCAATATCAAAGCCAATCATTCGTCTTGCAAAAGAAACTGGTTGTGCACCAGAAATTCTTCTTACTTATCATACAATTTTATCCAAACGTCCACAATTAGAACAACGTAAAAAAAGCAAAAAAAAATTTCAACATAAAATTCAATCTGTTTTTTTAGTCTTAGCTGATACATTCGCTATTTTAATTGTTGCATGTTACTTTGGTGAATATTCATTTTTACTTGTTGCACCTGATAAAGACACACAATCTCCATGGCCAATCATTCGTGGTGAACATCCAGCAACAATTTTCTACGATAATAAAGCTTCAGTTGCTTACAATATTGAACTCGATTATGTTCAATTATTTCATCGACCATTAACAGATTTTCTTACAGCTATATGTACATTATTTGCTACGTATACAGTTTTCGAAATCACCTACGGTAAACTCGAAATGACATTGTCATTTATCGATTGTTTACTTCGAGATAATGTACATTCATCGACACGTTCACCACAAGTTCTCGAATTAATCAACGAACTCAACAGTATGAAGAATATGTAAATGGATTTTCATTGACATTTTGTTTTGAGTTCGTTAATAAAAAACAAAAACGCAACACTGAGAATGAACAAAAACGAAAAAAAAACATACTAGATTTTTGAAAACTAAATCTCAAAACTTTTTTGTATACATATCAACTTCTGTTTTTTTTCTTTTTCTTTGTTTGTTTGCTTGTTTGTTTTCTTTGCTATACAAAATATGAGTAATCTCTCTTTTCTTTTTTTTTCTCATTGAACATCATCTGTATGTGTGTGTATATATTTTTTTTTGGATATGATCGGAAAAAAAAACGAAAAGATGTTCTTTTTCTTTTATTCCAAATTTTAAAAATGATCAATTAAGATAAAAGCAAACGAACGATGATGAAACAAACGAAAACGCGAGACAATTTCTTATGTGAATATAAATAATAAAAGTTTTCAAGTGTTTTATTGAGAGAAATATTGGATTAATATGTTTTCTTGTTATGTGTCGGAAGAGAGAGACATATTTAGCGCGTTGCTTTCGTTTTTTTGTATTTTTCAAACGAAATTTTAATCATGTACGCACGTAAAGATATTCGAACTGTTCTACCCGATGCCGTTTTACGTTGTCGAAAGTTACAAGCTGCAGCCGATTCCGAAATGGATGAAATGGAAAAGAGTAAACTTCGTCGATTAAATACACTCGATTGGCAACAACAATCATTTCAAAAAACTCTTACGGAAAAACATAAGCGCTGGAGAGTCTATGATCGAGCATTTCGATTGAAGTTAAAACGAGAATTAGGAGCTGATTTAGCAGCCGCTTTGCGACTTCGAACGATTCAAGATGAAGAAGAAAAATTCCTATTTGAACAACAATTAATCGAACAATCACTAAGCCATAAGAAAGGTGACAATAACGACGAAGAAGAAAAACAACAACAGCCACCTGCTGCTGCCGTCGTCATGCCGAAGTCAACTAGTGCACATCCAAGTGAGATTTATTCGATAGAGAAAACTTTTAAATAAATAGATAATTTGAATTTACTTTTTGAAAGAATCTAATCAAATGAACACAACAGTGGATCCACGTCGAGCACAAACTGCTGCGACTAAACTAAGTCAGTCAACCGACAAACATGATGCGTCGAAACTCTCACCGAGACGACCACGAACAAGTCGATTTGATCCTCAAGATCGACGTGATACCGATCCGTCGTTAGGCTTGAGAAATGATTTTGGTTCAGTTCTTCTGCGAATTCTATCGAATATCGCAGCGACGCCCGATTTAGACGACGAATACACGATTCGAAAACGTGCTTTAGAAGCTCGTGAACGTCGACTTATTCTTACCAAAGATAATCGATATTTTAATCTTGTCAATGAATTAGCACCACAGAAACTACCCGGTGAAAAAGTCCAAGGCGATAATGATGACGAAAACAGTCAATAAATGTTGAATCTTGTTCATTTTTTTTGTTAACTAGTAGAAGTAAGATTACACAATTGACACACTGTTCACTGTGTGCATGTTTTACTCGTTCTGTTTTTTTATTTAACTTGAATTTACACAAAAAGAAAATCAATCACGGCAACTACACATAATTTCTATAGAATTCTAGCACAAAAGACGAATACGTTCAAGGAAATCTTAACAATAACAAAAAAAAGAAAGAAAGAATTAACAAACGAAAGACGACCTATATTAGGAAAAGAAAACACTATTCAAAAAGAAAGAAACAAAAGTCACTGGAGATCAACGGTTGCCAGACTAACACATTCTTCAGGTACTCGATCAGGAGCTAGAAGATAAATTCAATTTTCATTATTTCGATTGTCAATTGAAATTGACTTACAAGTTATTAACGATGTTGTTCGTCCCATATCCATAACTGCTTGAGATGCTGCTTGTCGTAATTGTACAAGATTGAGTGAATTGCTTTTCCATTCGTTTAATGAACGCATGAATTCATCTGGTGAATCACATGTAACCGTATTTTGAAAATTATCGAATATTCGTTTTAATATCAACGAATACGGATAAAATCGCCAATTTTTTCTTGTTCGTTCGGCAACATAGGAATGAAATAATGCATAGGAGGCTTCGCGTGACCGTCGACCAGTTGGAATCGTTGGTATTCCGTCCATGGGTAGACTTGCTTGACATTGAGAGATTTTCTCTTGTAAATGATCTTTTTCTGCTTGTAATAAATCGAATTCTTCTTTCATTTTATCGCGAATTTTGATTGCCTGTTGAATATGAAGTGCAGCTAGATAAAGAAAATAACGAATTGAAAAGTTTTTAATCGAAGAAAAAACGATTTACTGCATTCGAGCATTTGTGCTTTGCTTATTTTTGCATTGGCCGGGTCACTTAATTCTGGAATTAGTACACGAAGACTTTCAAATCCATTCTAAAGTTGTTTTTTGTTTGTTAATTTTTTTATGTTTATTCAAAAGAAAAACGAAAGTAATTACTTTTATATTTCGACGACGTTTTGTTTCAGCATTTTGTCCATTACTCGATGTCGATGATGGTGAAGATTCGAATGACTAAATGAAGACAAAAGCTCCGTTTTTTTTTCTTCTGGTGATTATGAATCAAATGTTTTACTCCGTCAGGATTTAAGAACATCATTTCATTCGATGATGAACCATTGTGTTTATCATTAATCGGTGCAGTCGTGAGAAGATATTGTGGTTGTGAAAGTGATAGGGGCATTTCTTCGGACGTGGAACGAGATGTGATCGTTTGCGATCGACTTCTTCGATTTGAAGAATTTAATATCGATTTATTCGTTGGCGTTGAAATATTCTGATAGAAATACAATTGATGTTCGTTTGCTTTTTTGTTCGCAAAAAGAAATCTTTGATTTACTTGAATAAGAGGTGCGTCATTATTGATTGCCAATTGTTTGGCTTGTGCAAGAGACCTTTTCGTTGATTTTCTCGGTTGTTTAGCAATTGTAGATAGGGTATTATTTGCTGATGAGATTTGCCGAGATGCAGGTGGACTTCGCCTTTGTTTGAGCAAATCGACAAGTGTCGATGAAGGCGGCTTATTAATCGGTAGTTCAGTTTGTGTTGATGTTTTCAATAGATTGGCACTGGATGTATAAGGTAATGCTATTGGTGGCGTTGTCATAATTGAATTTTTCGGTGATATTAAAGATATATTTGTAATGGGAGTTATCTGAGTTAGATTCTAAAGTAGAAATTCACATATTTTGTTTGAACAAAATTCCTTTTCTTATTATACATTAGCATTTGCGCTATTGTGTTTGTCACTGATTGCTTTCGATAGATTAGTAGTATATAAATCGAATGGACGTTGTGATTGTAATTGTTGATATTGAATATTATTGTAGATAGTCATTGAATTGATATTATTGACATTCATTGACATATTGTTTGAATTCGTTGAATTTCTCGCAAGTTGTTTTTGTTGATTAATCGTCATTGGTTGTCGTTCAGTGGCAACTGAAACTAATGTTTGAAAATTGCTGAGATCTTGTGTCGATTGCACGGGCATTTGAAGACCGAAATCAGATGTATTTTGATATGAATTGATTCCTTGTAACTAAATGGAGTAATAATTATCAAAGACGAATGTGTGTTCTTTGCTTTCTTACATTATCGGTTTGACAACGAAGTGGATTGAAGTCATCAGCTTGAAAGAAAGAATAAAAAGAAACATTCGATTAATTGGATATTAATGAATTTACTCGATATTGGCTGATCGAAACCTTCGAATAGAGTGTTGAAATCGAAATGATATTGGCCCATGGTCGGCTGATACAAATCCGGATTGCCACCAAGTGCTTGAAACGAAAAGCAAAAAGCAAAAAGCAAATCAATCACTTTAATTTCATACGAAAATCTTTGAAAATCAATTAGAAAGACAAATAACAAAAACATAACCAGACAAAGATAGATGAAAAGCAATTAGACTGCGTGTGTGTATATGGTTTGGTACGGGTTTAAAAACAAGTAGAATGAAAGGGTTAAAAAAGAAATTTGACCAGCGAATAAACAAAATAACAACATAAAATATGAGCAAATTCAATAAATAGCCACACGTAATATACGTATACAATGATTGACTATTTACCTGAGAATGGATAGTCTAGAATCGAATGAGTATAGAGTAGAGAGAAAACGAAACAAGAAATTATATTCGATTTCAAATAACCGATCACCGAGATGAATAGATGCTTTTCTCTTTTGTTTTTAGGAATGGAAACATGAAACATACCAGCGTCTTTATCATAGAATGAATTTGTCGATGAAAATAACAATTGATCTTCGATTAAATCAAAATCATCGAATAGACTGTAGGATTCCGGTGGTGGCGTAGCAGTACGACGAAAATTTGAATTGATCTTTGGCGTATGAATTTCACCGACATTACCCAACAAACGTTTCATTTCATTACTCTAAAAAAAAGCGTTAACAACGAGAATTTCGATGGATTGAATAATTTTACTGAAATATCGATTTCTAGTCGACGTAATGTTGTTTTTGAACTTTGTCTCCATTTAATATATTCGCCTTTTAAACTATTTATTATTTGTTGTTTCGATTGTTGATTGATTTGTGTCTATACGAACAAGAAAAAAACGATAAATGTCGAGGTCTTTTTCTGTTATTTCCTACGGTTAAAATCGTTGAATCCAACGGCGATACGAATTGACAAACAAGTGATTTGATTTTTCGAATATCTAAAAATTCCGTTTTGTTTCGATAGGGAAAACAAAAGCAGTAGGCCTACATTGCTGATGCCATGTTCTCCAAATCACATTATTCAAACGTATTTTATCTTGACATTCAATACGAGCACCACGAAAATTCTTCCATTTCGGTGATGTTAAATTTGATCTACAAACATTTTCTCAATTATTGTCAAATACGAAAGAATTCGTTTTTTTTTCAAGTAATTCTACCTGTAAAATGTGTTGATAACACGTAATAACGAGACAAGGCTAACATATCGACCGTTAAATTCAGTACGACGTTCGGTTTCACCTTGAGCTGTATCACTAACAATAGGTAGTCCTGATGTTAATGGTTCGCTTGCATTGGGTATTGGTGATGGACATGGAATATCTATTGGCTGAAGAAAGAAAATATAAAATTTTTTTGTTGTATATTCAGATTTTACTTCATTATCGTAGATTGTTGATGTCATAAATTGTCCCGAATGTAGTGTTGCTTGATGAACTTCATCTCGTTGATTATTCGAACGAGAATTATGATCTAGTTTGATCTTTTTTGCCGATCGTGACATGAGTTTAATTTTTCGTTAAAGAAAAACTTGTGATTAATTACGAAAATTATCTATTATTTATTTGCTATTGTTCTTAGTTTCCAATCAAATCAATACGCCAAACAACAAAGAAAAAACGTAACTACTACCACTATAGCTTCCTTCAAAAGATTAGCTTATCACATGGCCTTTCTGTTATGAATATCGATTGGTGCGACATTCATCAGCTATGTTACAATGGCTGTCATTGTCGACCAATGAAATACATCGTTCTGAATCATCATCGACAAGACAAGTAAAATATGATTAATATATAAATACTGAGAAAGAAAAATATGAATTTTTAGTTTATTATCAGTTGACTTTTTGCGTCTCATAAACATGGGTCATGTTTGGTTCGTGTTATTTACCGTTGTTACAATAGTTTATGCTGATGTTTATTTGCATTTTCCGCCTGGTTCAAACAATCGAGTTAATGAACAATCAGCAAAGCGAACTAATGGCCAAAATGCATTCGATTCTCAAAATAATGAACGAGGTGGATACAATGTGCCTGATGCAACCCAAGATCCAGCCGGAACAAATGCTAGTGCTCAATACTTTTACGTAAGTTCGACTATTTTTCGTCGTCCAGTCCATTGAATTCATCAGACATTATCAGTACTTGTTTTCATGAATGATGAGCAATCATTTTATCTTGTTTGAGTCATTCTTTTCGAAAATATGCATGTTATCACAGTAGTAAACAACGAGATAAGACATCTAAAATAGCACGATGATTCACCGATGAAACATCTCTAACTGATAATGAAATATCTTTTAGCAATTCTTTCAAAGCGGTACAACTGGTAAATCCATCGTTCGTTTTGTTTGGACAAATCAACATGGTTGCGGTGGAAATGAAGAAACCAATCCCGGAAAATTAACATGCAATTTAATGTTTCAATACATGTGTCAAGATGATGATTTAGATGACAATAATCTAGGTATAAATCGAAGGATTCGATTCAATTTCAATTCAAATTTGTTTCGATTTAGATAAATTTCGACACGGAGTTGAAACAACATCACAAGATTATACACCCGGAGGTACAAAACAAAATGACGTGAAGAAAACACGTCGACTTCATGAATCTTGGGATCATTATAATCGATGTCGAACTCGTCAACGAAACAAAGGTTATTTTACTGCCGATCAAAATCTCAAAGGTAACACAGCGATTTACACTCGACAAGATGCTGCCGGTACAAAATACGGTTATGAATGTCCCGAAGAACGTGATTACTGGCCGTATGTAAGTCCATGGTCAGACATTGCCATTCTAACAACTAACACTAGCATGTGCAAGTAAGAATATTTCTGTGTAATTCGAAGAGAGTATCGTTGTTTATGCGTTTGATTCTATCTTAGTTTCTATCAAAAAGAAAGTTTTAACGTTAAACCTCGGTATGAATGTATCGAAATCTTGAATGGTGCACGTATACCATCGCAATGGAATAATCAACGTGATTGTATGGAAAATAGTGGAAGTTGGTTGTTAGTCTATTCTTATCTTGAAAAAGCTTCGAGTAAATCTAAAACATTCAATTGTGAATAAATTCTTTTTTTTTTCTTGTTCAGCTTATAAAACACAACAACAATGCGAACAGGCATCGACTTCAGCTTATCAATACAAATGGGCACGTAAGTGTTTTCTAACGTTGTCAAATAAATAAATAAATAATTGTTTTTCTTATGTTTCTTCAAGTTCCTCATGATACAACAACAGTGAAAGAAGAATGTCTTGTTCTCAATCCTCAACAAGGTCCTGAATGTCTTCAAGCTCAATGGTCACGAACAAATTATCTCGGTTTAAACTCTGAAGCCGAGCCAATATCATACGATTGGGTTTTGCCAAGTTTTCCATCGAACAAAATCAAACGATGTGTTGCTCGTCTTCGTTATAATATTTCAGCCTATGATTACGATTTCTACTCGATCGATTCGATAAGCAACGGGTAATTGACGATTCAAATCAATTGAATATTTCAATTTTATTTATAGAAAACAAAAATCACCAATTCTAAACGATCCAGTTGTTACTGTCGACAGCGGAATTCAATTACAATTGAATTTAAATACCGATCAAATCGGTCGAACATTTCAAGATCGAACACATCTTTTTCAAATTCTCCCACGACCAAGTAAAACTCATCGTCAAGTCCATTGAATCGAGTACAAACTTCTCTCTTATCTAGATACTGTCAGTTCAACAGAAAACATTTACAATTGGAACGTTCTTGGTAAACGTGGAAATATCGTTCAAAATTATCCAGCAGTTGAATATGATTTCACACCGAGACAATTGACGATCAATTCGAATGACCTTGTTCACATTCAATGGGCAGGTTGGACAATTGTCATCGATCTTTTTTTTTTCTGATCTGATTTGTAAATTTAGGAGCAAATACACATAATAATGCTCCACCTGGTGGTGATGGACAAACTGGTGATGCTGGAGAAGGAAAAGGCGGTAGTGATCGATCAAATCTCGTCGAAATGAGAAATCGAGACGAAAACTATCCGCTACCTTATGAACATACGACATTCTGGAAGAATGTTCAAGTTCGATGGAGTCCAATGAAAAAGGCAGTATCAACAATCAAGCAAGACGATCTTGCTCTCTATTTTGCCTCATCGGGTTACTACCGGTTTGTGATTGAATATTTATTTTCAACAATAGATTCAATTTCAATTTCATTTTCTCTAGTTGTAAACAAGCAGCTGATTGCACTGGTGCTGATGCCGGATATATTTATAAAACAAAAACTGCACTAGATCCTCTTCTTAATCTAGCACCAGCTTCATTTCAAGGTCAGAATCTTTCGGTTCGCTCTCTTTCAATTGAATATTTTCGATTATTTTTAGGAGCACTTTTGAAAGTCAATCCAGGTACTTATCATATGATGTGCACACGAAATAATAACTTTAGTAATCGTGCACAAAAAGCCACACTAATTGTCACATAAAAACAAAACGAATAAAATGTCAATAATTATTTTTTACAAGCGGTATCAAAATTTCCTTTCTTTTTTTCTATGTAATCTTGTTTTGTAACCAATTTTTTTAAATAACAAAAATAAAATTTATTCAACAAAAGATCATCAACAATAACTGCTGTTATCTACACACAACTTCCGAATATCCTCAAAAATAAAAATAAATTGACCAAGGAAAGTGCGAATTTGGAGGAAAAAACTATTTTTCCAATATCATTTTCTTCTGTTCTTATCGAATTTTTAACTACACTTTTCACGATAGGATCATACATCACATATGTCGATTATTATTCAAAATGTCAGTCAAAGATGTAAAAAGGGCAACCATTTTATTATATTTCGTTTCTTCATTGTATTCAAACGCAATCTTGAATGAGTAAAAAAAAGCGTTTGTAAATAGTAGGCCTCTATCTCTATTGTTTATTTAAGAATGAAAAACGTACACACACACGCACACACTTCACACTCTATCTAACATACACGTTATTCATAATAAAAGATTATATTGAAATAAATAGAGATGTAATGAAAAGAAAAATGTCTATGTTTATATACGTATGTGTAAAACAAATCATGTTAATTTATCACATTAAATAATGTGCCTATATTCAGAGAGAGCGAAAAAGTCAATATCTGATAATATCTTGTCTTTTGAAATGATTTTAATCAAACAAAATTTTTATTACATATATATTTTTGTTAATATTGAAGAACAAAGAAGAAGAAGAAGAAGAAAAACACAGAAAAAAAAACAAAGGAAAACATTGCAGTTTAAGCAAGACAATGAAAAGTAAAAATAAAGACAATCAATTTGAACTTGATGATGTTGCATGTTCTTCATCGACATTATCATCGATATCGATATCATCTTCATTTTCATCATCAGTTTGTTGTGGTGTTGAACAAGATTTATCCATATCCTTTTTATTGACTGTCGCAGCCGATCGACGATGTTTAGCACGTCGATTTTGAAACCATGTTTTAATCTACGAAAACGAAATCAATTTGATATCTATGGATGAAAGAAAATTTTATCGTCGTTTACTTGTCGTTCACTTAATTGAAGTGATTTAGCAATTTGTTTTCGTTCGACAGGTGATAAATATTGACTTGTTTCGAATTTTTTCTCCAATTGTAAACTTTGTTCAGCAGAAAATCTTATTTGTCCACCTTTTCGACGCGACACATTCGGTGTTGTACCCGGATTACAACGTGTGTATAAATACGGCCAATAGGCTGCAGCCGCTGCTGCTGCCGCAGCTGTTGATGGAACTTGATGGTGAGATGTTGGTGGAATCATCGATGGCAAACAATCTTTATTGACAAAAAAAAATAACATTAAATACATATTATATATATATATATGTATATTTATCCTTTCACACAAATTAAGACGATGAACACTTAACACTCATATCACTTCATCAATGGATTATCGCGTTTTTAACATGACTATGATGATCAGCTCATTCACTATTGATTTTTCTCGTATATTTTTCATTTTAACGAAAAGAAAACGTATATATCAGTTTAACTTGTCGATAGATCATTAGTTGTTATATTACTTTTTATCACCCTCATAGAACAGCAAAAAGAACGAGAGGGAGATTCGAATGGCAAGTTCAAGAGCATCATAATTATATGTTTATCAATGATATATATGTCGAGAGTAGATAGTGAATATGATATTTTCATGATACTCATCATAACAAAATTAAGAGACAAGAATATCCTTGAAGAGAAAGTTAAACATATTTGTTGTTGTTGTTCTAATCAATTGAAAAGATAATTTCAAATCAATGAACATTTGTATTCATTTCCTTTTGATTATTAAAATGTTTATCTCTATTTGAACATACCTTTCCGTTCAATATGTTGATGTTGGATTTTGTCTTTAATTGATAATGGTGAAAGTGTATGTTGATGTTTGCTTGTTGGTGAATGTCGAGATGTGGATAAATAAGGATGAAATTGATGTCGATGATGAGCATGTTTTTGTGGTGAAATTAGATTTGGTATCGGCGGTGATATGTCATTGGATGATGATGATGATGTTAGTGGTGGTTGTGCTGTTGTTGAAACAGATAGAAGTTCGGGTGAATAGGCCAAAATTTGAGCAGCAAACGATGACCAAAGTGCTGTTGGATCGATGATTGCCGGTGATATAGCTGTTGGTGTTTTTAAAATATCATCAATACGAAATGATGATAATGGATGTGGATGAGAATTACGATAGGGTAAAAAAGATGGTGGATACACAGAGCAATTCATTGTCGTGTTGTATGTCTTATCTTCTCTACGCGTACTCGTAAAAGATATAATATATATAATAGAAATATAATATATATATATATTATAGTGAAAATAGACGGCAACAGAGAAAGATGAAATCGAGATAATATGTAAAAGAGTTGTCGTCGTCGCTGTTGTTGAAAAGGTGTATGCGTGCAGCAGACGAATAAGCCAATACGCGTACGAGAAGCGTTTTGTGTGTATCGGTGTATAATAGAGAGATGTTTGCTCTTGATTTACACACACATACTGATGTCGTTATATTTGCAAGAGAAAGCGAGAGGAAGAGAGAGAGCAAAGCGAAGAGAAGAAAATGTTTTATTTGCTTCGTAATAGAGAAAGGTGATGATGAGAAGAAGACGAAGAGAAGCGTGTATGTATTAACGAGAAGATATTGATACTTGTGAGTTCAAGCTTGATTTTGATTGAATGAAGGAAGAGAGAGAGAGAGAGAGAAAAAGAGAAAAAATCCGATTGGATATAATCATCTTTATATTGATAGAGAAGGACGAACGAATGAGAAATCGAAGAGTATGTGCGAAATGACAAGAGGATCTATAGAGAATTATGTTATTAAAATAAATTTCGAGAGAATATGTCAATTTTGTATTTCTAATTGAATAAGATTGCTAGATCTTTTTCGTCGTATTAAAAACTAAAAATCAATATTTTCTAAAGGCTCTTTTTTTTCTTCGTTTATGTTCGAGACTTTCGATAAATAGAATATGAAAATTGATCTCCGATTTCATTTCATTTCCCGATGATTGTATAATCTATAGAATATCAAATGAAATATACGTTGGATCTTATGAAAATATTCAATGATTTTCGTTTGATATTCATGTTTGATTTCCTTTTGGACGAGATTCGTCTTTTAACCACTTGATAAATGTTTCAAAAGGGTGTGAGTACATAGTCAGTAGGTAAAAAAGCGGTAAATTATCATCAGCAAAGAAAATCATCTTAAAACATATCGAAACATTTCAAGAGCATCGATATCGATTGAATGAAGAAGCAAAAATTCTATTTTTCATTGATAACAAATTCATCATCGTTGATTCTCTCAGCACGATATACACACGTACATGTAGTTTTTTTTTGCAAACTAGTTGTGACAGACAAGGAGAAGACAATGTGAGGTAGGTATCGATTAACAGTAAGCAAACATCACCACGAGCACAATCAATCTCGACTATTATTAGTCAAATGACAGGCGACTAGTGACTGAATATATGTGTATGTATGTTTTCTGAAGTAAACAATCATTGTGATAATGTCGGCGAACGTGTTTCTATTTGATTGATTCGTGCTTTCATTTATGGTAATAAGAGACACATTGGAGTCTGCTAGTGAGTCTATTGTTCGATTTCGATCTGCTGTCATTTACCAATCAATCGATTATAAAGGATTAGTTCGATCGTATGAACAACAGAGATCGATTCTCTTGTTTTGTTGTATTATTATGATTATTATTTTTTGTCATTCAAGAAAATCGATATGCATTGTGAGCAGAAAATTTTTTTCTTCTCTCTCTCTCTCTCGTTATGATATCAATGAAATTTGAAACTAATAGAAAAAAAAGATTGGTGACGCCTGATTTTGTTTGTGTCAAGTCAACGTTGTCTTTTGATTTGTCTAAAATGGCATTCAAATATCGACATAACGTTGACATTAGGTATTAAACACATACACATATGTATGTTTGATGAATTCGATGATATAATCAAACGTATCATTGACAAATTTAAATCTCAACACGAAGATCTTTTTACATATCGAAATTAAATTTGATTTTGAGTTCAATAAAAACAAGTTGAATAGGATCTATTGTAGGAAAAACGATGTCGCTAGTTTACAGATTAAATTTCTGTTAAATGAATTTACTATTATCAAAGTAGATTTCTTATTTGTTAGAAATTTTCTTCTATTGTTTGATCTCTGTCTGTCTGTCGGTTTTATTATTTTCATATCGAACGATTTTCTCGATGAAATAAAGTAATAAAATTAAAACAAATCTTGACTTTATCATAAATATCATGCAACAACATCGAGTCTGTTCTTCTTAAAAGCCATCTGTTTTTCCCATTTTCTTTTTTTGGTGTTTACACTTTTGTTGATTGATTTGTTTCAGATGACAACAAGCGTCGAAACAGATTTAACACGTAAATTAGAAACGAGTACGTTAGAAGCAGCTAAACACGAAATACCGATTGGAAAAGATGCAGCTGACATAATCAAAGCTCAAGCCAACGAAGCATTTCGAAGTAAAAATCGAGAATGATAAGATTTAGATTTGTTTTTTTAACAATAATCAACGATTGTTATCATCTAGTTGGTGATTATGAGAAAGCAACTGAACTTTATTCGAAAGCCATTGAAATTCATCCTGACGCAATTTTATATTCGAACCGAAGTTTTGCTTATCTTCGTCGAGAATGGTATGGTTATGCATTGATTGATGCAAAAAAAGCACTTGAATACGATTCACGATATATCAAAGTCAGTTGTGATGATTTTTGATTTATCTTTCGAAGATTTTTGTTTGTTAGGCTTTCTATCGACGTGCATCAGCTCATATGGCTTTAGGAAAATATACATTAGCTTTATCGGATTATGAATATGTGAAAAAAGCTTGTCCAAATGATAAAGATGCTTCTTTAAAATACGAGGAATGTAAAAAGATTGTAACACGTATTCGTTTTGAAAAGGCAATTGCTGTTGATGAATCGGCTAAGTCTGTTGTTAATCAAATCGATTTGAACAGCATGAGTAAATATTTCTTGAGTTTCGATTTGTTTTTCAATCAAAAAAATATATGAATTTAGCCGTAGAAAACGAATATGATGGTCCACATTTGGATGCCGATGGTCGAGTAACAAAGGAATTCATGTTCGCACTTTTACCATATTTTGAAGATCAAAAGAAACTTCACAAACGATACGCTTATCAAGTAAGATTCTCGTTCATTCGAATTTGAGCTCAATAATTTGCATATAGATTGTTTTACAAATTCTAACATTACTCAAAACATTACCAACATTGATTGATGTTACTGTTCCATCAGTAGGTTCCATTTTTTGTTGTTCTCTGAACATAGGAGAAAGAATTCTCGTATTTAGAAACATAAATTTACTATCTGCGGAGATATTCATGGGCAATTCTATGACTTATTAAATATCTTTAAATTAAATGGACCACCATCTGAAGAAAATCCCTACGTAAACCGAATCTATTTCGTTGATTTATTTATTTATTCTTTTTTTTTTATTTCATTAGTTATTCAATGGTGATTTCGTTGATCGTGGTTCGTTTAGTATGGAATGCATTCTTACACTTTTCGGTTTTAAATTGCTCTATCCAAATCATTTCTTTCTTGCTCGAGGTAATTAATTATTCAAATTAAATAAATATGACTTCATTTTGTTCATCAAGGCAATCATGAATCATTAACAATGAATCAAATGTACGGTTTTGAAGGCGAAGTCAAAGCCAAATATACCGCACAAATGTTTCAATTATTTACTGAAGTTTTTAACTATTTACCATTGTCACATTGTATTAATAATAAAGTTCTTGTAGGTCGAACAAAAAATGAGTTCGATTTGATTGTTTCATATGAGAATTTAGGTTATGCATGGTGGATTATTTAGCAAAGATGATGTGACATTGAAGGACATACGAGCAGTTGATCGTGTTCGACAACCGCCCGAAGATGGATTAATGTCGGAATTGTTATGGAGTGATCCACAACCGCAAAATGGACGATCGGAAAGCAAACGTGGTGTTGGTAAATATCGAAGATATTTTTATGTCCACTTGTCTGATTGAAATATGCGCATATTTAGGTCTTCAATTTGGACCTGATGTCACCGAACGTTTTCTTAAATTTAATAATTTGGAATATGTTGTTCGAAGTCATGAAGTTAAACAAGAAGGTTACGAACTCGCTCATAATGGTAATCGGAGAAAAAAATAATCAATCAATCAATTCTATTCAGGATTTTGATTTCATTTAGGCAAATGTATAACGGTTTTTTCAGCACCGAATTATTGCGATTCAATGGGAAATAAAGGTGCTTATATAACAATAACTGGCGATGATGTAAGGCCGAGATTTACATCTTATACAGCTGTACCACATCCACCTGTTCGTCCAATGATGTATGCAAATCAATTATCTATGTTTGGTTTGATGTAGAACATCGAGTCCGATTCGATTCCGGTGACTTTTCTTTTTTGTTCAACTTTTTCATTGATTATATATTCATTTTAAAATTTTCATCGAGACATTCACTTGTTTCTTTCTCTTTTTTTTAAAAAAACTGTATTTCCCATCATTATCATATTAGTACAAGTTTTGACGAATCTCGATCATTGTTCGATATATTCTTTTCTTTCCGAGAACATTTCATAGTCAGGTAATAAAAAAAACCAAAACCAGGCGAATGAATACGATGAAAAGACTAAATGATCATAAAAAAAACCTTATTATATAGTGTAAGTCGACGAAAATGCGATTGTAGCGCTGCTGTGCTATTGATCTCTTTTTCTTTCCACAGTCTACACGTGCGTTAATCTACATGTATGCGTTTACACGCTTATCATGATTTCATTTTATGTATGAGTCAACTAGTGGTTAATACTCGTTTTGAAGATAGTCAAACAAATGGATATTCCCACTTCTAATCATCATATTGGTTCAACAGAACGTGTATTTGTTGCACATGTTAATGATTTGAATGGTTTGTTTGGATCTCTATTTCATGGAATATTTTTTTCGTTTGATGTATTTATTCAATAGATTTCTATCTACATTCCGAATCACTTCATAATGTACTTATTAAACTTGCTCAAGATTTGTACGCTGAATATTCTCAATCATTAACGTAGTTTAATTTCGAAAGAGAAAAATGAAAACAAATGTAAAAGTTTTATTTCATAGAAAATCGACTGATTCAAATAGATCATTTCGTGTCGATGAGTTTTGTGCTTGTCCATCGGAAAGTGAAGATTGGTATCGTGGATTGATACGTCAATTACATTCAGATGGTACAGCAACTGTATTCAAAATTGATTACGGTGACGTTCAAGATATACCCATGAAATTTCTTCAACCATTAAAAGTTATTTTTCGAAAAAGACAAAAACAAATCCAAACGATTTGATTAATTTAGGAGCAATATTTCAAAATTCCTCGTCTTGCTTTTCATTGTTCATTAGCTAATCTGGTGAAACCATATGATGGTTGGCCAATCGATGTTGTTAAAGACTTTCGTTCACGTTTAGCAACAACGTTTCTCTATGCTCAATTAATTAATTACAATGAAATACGTGATATAGTCGATGTTGAAATAACTGAACAAAAATCGAAAACACCATTAAACAAAGATTACGGTAGCAAAACAAAATCATAATTTCATTTATCAACAAGCAGAAAATTTTGTCTATTCAATAGAACGATATCAATTGGAAAGTTCGAGCTTGAAAATTAACGATGAATTTATCTACAAACGTATGAAAACAAAATTTTTTATTGAAATTATTTATTTTTCATTTGTATAGACATTCAAATGGATTCGTTAGATTCGATTCAACCGAATCAAATTCGTCTTCTCTACTATCTCAATCCCAATCATTTCTATGTCTATTTTCCAGATAAAATCAAATCACATTTGAGCGTACGTAAAAAAGTTCTTCGTACATTCGATGAAACTTTCTTTTTCCAGTTTCAAAGTGATCTTCAAAATGCAATTCAAGATTTACATTCATTAACACCAACGAACAAACATTTGCCAATTGCCGTCAAAGACAATCAAGCTCTTTGGCATCGTGCCATTGCTCTCGATTCGATAATTTCAAGTCAATCAAAACTCTCAGTTTACTTTCTCGATATTGGTCAATGTGATTACGTTTCCATTGAAAACATTCGTTCGTTACCCGAAGAATTCTATTGTAAACCTGCATTTGCTATATCTTGTTCGCTATCGAATGTCTCGCCATTGAATTCGAACGATCACACATGGAAATCCAGTGATCCTGTTCATAGCGAATTCAATCGTTTGATGGTGAATACATTGAATTGTCAAGTGCGTGCTAAACAAGATCAATTACTCTATGAAATTGAAATTGAAATTCCAAGTAAGTGATTTTAACATTTGACGATAAGTAGCGCGCTCTACAGTTAAAACTAACGATCTCGTATTGGTTTCTTTATTTATCTACTAAAATGTCTTGTATAGTGGGTAAAAATATTTTATGGCATAGAATTTGTTTGATTCTTACGAAAACTGAACAAATAATATGAATTTTATTTTTCAGAAATCGGAGATTTAGCAACATTTCTTGCCGATAAACGACTTGTTTCTCGTTCAACTATGAGAGGTTCTCAACAATCAAGATTTTCATCGAGTCGACCAACAGCACCACCACAAAATGCCTTTGTTCGACAACAATTACAATCAACCGGTTTGGCATCTTTTCGAGCACAACAAACTCAACAAAGATTTCCTCAACCGAATGACTATCAAACAGCGAACGCACCGCCACGAATGGTCAAACCATCTGTACAAATGTCATCATCGATTCCAATTCTTCCGCCACGTACGAACCATCACAATTCAATCAAATCATCATCTTCTTGTTGTTCTAGAGGAGGGCATGTATAAAATCGTTCAAGTTCGAAATGCTGGAGAATTCTATGGTCTCTCGCAAATTCGTGAGAAAGAATATACGGCTCTCTCACAACGTCTCGAAGATTATTATAATAATCTATCAAATGAATCACTTTTACGAGATAATCTCGTCATAGAAGGCATGCCCTATGTCATTCAAGATCGTGAGAAATATCAACGTGTCATTGTCAAGTAAAAATCTTTTGATCAGAGAAAATATTTCCCAATTGTATTTTGTCAATAGACATCGTGATTCGGAAACACGTGTGACAGTGAAATTCGTCGATCGTGGCGATGAAACTTTTGTTGATATAACGGAATTATTGCAAATCGATCAAGCTCTTTCAACAATTCCGGCATTTGCTCAACCGTTTCGTTTACGTGGTTACGAAGATTCTGTATGTCAAACAAAAAAAAACCCTCGAATTCAAAACGAAACCTTTCTTTTTCATTTAGCAAAATTCACCAAATATGACACAGAATTTAAAAAAATTGATCTCAAATCAAACCGTTCGTATAACACCAACCGGTCAAACACATAACGGCTTTTATGATGTCGACGTTTTACTTAACAATCAGCCAGTCAATCGAATCATTCTCAACAATGAAAAACTTCCGATTCAACCTGCATCTTCGTCATCGAGTCGATTTCCGAATACTCATATCGAGTAAATAAAAAAACAAAGAGAAAAAAAAACTCACACTGATATTTAGATCGCAAGTGTTTAATAATTCATCTCGATATCAGTCAAATTCGAACCAAGATTTTCACGGTTCACGACCAAATGCTGATCTGGCAGCACCACAAAAGGTTCTAACCGCACAATTTGTACGTCCTCCGATGAATCGATTTCCTACAGGAGGAAATCAAACGACATCATCGAATGAACAGCCGACTCGTTTTCAAGGATTTTCAAGTCGAAATAACGATGCGAATCAACAACCATTCGGACGACAAACATCGGGCTCATCGCAACGAAACGATGAGAACAGGCCAATGAATCATCAACAATCATCATTCGATCAAAAACGTTCATTTAGTAAGACGATTGATCATTTAAAATTGATAGGAAATTGTGCTTTTTCTTCTGAAGATAATCATGAAGATCGAAATGAAGGCGGATTTCGACGAGGAAGTTCATTTAGTAGTCGAGGTTTGACATTCGAAATAGTTGAATATGAAATTTTCTCGAAATCGAATTGTTGTAGGTCGTGGAGGTGGTTTTGAACAAAGTTCTCATTTTGGAAATCGAAATGATGATGAGAAGAGAAATGAAAATAGTTCATATTCATCATCATCGGGAGGATTTCAACGTAATAAACAAATAATTGTACTTCGCCTTTGTTTTGCTCAATTTGTTATTTAGGACGCGGTGGCGGTGGTTTTCAAGATTTCAATAATAGTAATCGTGGTGGATTTCGAGGTGGATTTACTGGTCGTCGAGAGCAAGGTGATAACAATGATTCAGATCGACGAGGTGGCCGTGGTGGTGGCGGTCCACGTGGTAAATAAATCTTCGCAAATCTCGAATCTTTTTCAATTATATTTTTCTTTTTTAGGTGGCTCGCGTTCCTTTCGTGGTGGTTTCAATTCGAATTTTCGAGATCGTGATACTTCCGATATAGAGTTGACTTCGAATGCATCAGCTGGTCCTGCATTCAGTAATTGGCCAAATGCTCGTCCGTCAGCTCAATTCGAACCGGGCGAAGCATTTCGAGAGAGTACAAGTCCTAAAGATTCATTTAAATTCGTTGTTAGTTATATCGAAACTGCCAATGATTTTTTCATTCAATTACTATCGAAAGGCGATGAATTATCATCGTTAAATGAAACTCTACAAACGGAATATAAAAAATCTCCGGAAACAAATTTAAGTTCATTTAAACAAGGTCAAGCTTGTCTCGCTAAAAGCAGTACCTATGGATGTTGGTATCGAGGTAAAGGAACATTTTCTTTTTGTTTGATGGGGGTGAATATTAATTTCTTTTTCTTTTTCTAAGCAATTGTTTTGTCAACGGGTGTTAGCCAAGTGAAAATACGATTTATTGATTTTGGCGATACACAAGATGTCGATGCTAAAAATATTCGACAGATTGAGAAAAAACACTGTTCAACACCACCATATGCTTATCCGTGTACATTTGCTAACGCCGAAGGTAGATAAATATGAACCAATTTGACAAGTAATTGTGTTTGTTTTCTTTTTATTTCATAGTTGTCAATGAAACTGATAAAGAACAAACGATTAGCCAATGTGAAGAAAAAGATTTTAACGGCAAAATTATCACGAAAACATCCGAAGGAAAATATATTCTCGAATGTGAAGCTTTATTTCAAGCTTTAGTTAATATCAATGCAATTAAAGAAACAAAATCTGCTGAAACAACAGCAAAACCGGCTGAAACAACAATGAAACGTACGAAATGTTCAATTGCATATGTTGACTCCACTGAACATGAATTTTACATTCAAGAAGATTCGGATACAGTCGATCTAATTACTGGTCTTATTGAACAAGAAGATCAAGATAATCCTGTGCTTTCAATTGATGAAGTCAATCAATTAGAACCAAATACGATTATTATTGCTAAATACGATGACGCTCCTTATCGAGCAATTATTAAATCGAAAAAATCGGATGAAGAATTAGATGTTTATTTTATTGATTATGGAAATACGAGTTCGTATTCAATTAGTTCAACCAAACGAGCAAGTGAAAATTTAAGCAAATATGCTCATCAGGCTAAACATTGCCGTTTATATGGCATTCCATCAAATGAACTTGATAAAGCTTATGAAGATCTTAATGAATATCTTGAAAACGAATCAGTCGAAATTTCAATTATCAATAAAGAAGATGAAATATCCAACGTTCTCGTTTACATAGAAAATCAATGTTTCAATGAAAAATTTGGATATAATCCAAATCATCAACCGATAAACGAAGAAAATATTCTTTCAACCAATGTCGAACAAAATCCACCGTTGACAAACATTGAAGAGAATGATTCTTTGACAGATGTTGAAGAACAGAATGTTCCGACCGAAGAGGATGTACCTGTAATTGAACCAGCACAAGTTGAAAGTTCGTCATCAAAAACTCGTACCGCTCGATTAGTTTATGTCGAAAAAGATCGTCCGTATGTTTATCTTCAATTCTCTCCGGAATGCGATGATATTCTCGGTGAAATCAACGATATTATCGAGAAAATTGTCGAAGAAAATAAACGTGATTCAACCTACGAAGTTGGCCAAAAGATTATCGCAAAATTCCATGCTGATGATCAATTTTATCGAGCACGAATTGAATCTTATTCACCATCAAGTGAAACTTATAATATCTATTTTCTCGATTTTGGAAATACGGATGAGAATACAACTAACGAATATTTCTATTCCTATTCCGAACAATTAGAATCGTTCGAAGCTCAAGCACATGGTTATTCATTAGGACAAATTCCAACCGATCAATGGACCGAGGAAAAACGAGCATTTGTCGACGAAAATAGTAATAATGATATTCAATTCGAATTTCTCGATGAAAATCAATCGATTATATACATTGATTTTCCAAACAAAGAACAAATCTACTCGAGTGAAACAACAACAACAACAAATGATAATAAACAGATTTTCGATGCAAAAATCTGTTCAACAGATAACAATTGTTTTTATATTCATATTTTACCAGATGACGATTTACATCTCGGTGAAATCGAAGATTTTCTTCAAACATGTGATAAACAAAAACAAGATTCATGGTCCATCAATGATCGATGTTTAGTCGTCAATGATGATGAGAAATATTTTCGTGGTCAAATTCGTTCGATTAATGATAATCAATATGACATTCAATGTATTGATTATGGTACAATTCTAACTAATCGAACAATTGATCAATTATTTCAGTTACCTAATGATGATCTTTGTCGACAACAAGCACTTGCACATCAATGTCGTTTATTCGGTTATGATGATGAACAACAAACAGATCCGATTAATCAGCGTATTCGAGATATTCCCAATGTTGAAACAGTGAAAATTCTTGTCGAAAATCGAACTGATTCGTGTTTGTACGTAACAGTAACAAGAGACAATAGTGAAAACATCAATCAACAAGAGTCAGATAAGGAGATGAACGACGAAACAAGTCATATCTCACAAAGTCTATCAACGTTATCAGTAACCAACAATCAAACGATTGATTTTGGTGAAAATGATCCATCAACAACAACATTAATCGATCAAACTAATAATTCAATGCTAAAGGATTAAACTGTGATATATATATATATTCAAGATCTTTCACGTCGCTATTATAGAACTAGTAAAAACTAGCAGAACGTTTTTTTCTCCATTTTCTTGTTATAACTTGTTTTTTTCTTCTTTTCATAGTTATTCTAGTTTTTCGTTTTCTAAGAGCATATTGGCAGTTGATAACTGTCTATAGGTATATATGTATGTGTGTGTGTTTGTATGGTTTGTTGATTTTCTTTTTCTTCTTCTTTAATAGAGAAATAAATAAAACAAACGTTGAGAAATTAATGAACTTATATTTCGAAGAAGATGTAGCAATGTCGAAACCTTAGAATATTGAATTTCTTTTTTTATTCATCTAATGAATGCTTCTTCGAGGGTTTCATGCAGATACTCTTATGAAAATAGAAAAGAAATAAGATAATTCTTTATCACGACAATTTTTTCTTTTTTTAAGTTCCCGGAAAAAGAATATGTCTAATGACCCGAAATGAACGTAAGTTTTAATAAATACTGCGCAATTATTGAAACAAAAAAAGATATATATTTAATGAATAGTGACAATCGAAGATATTTTGCTTTGTTTAATTAGAAGAATTTATTCGAACAAATTTCATTTCCTTTTTTGTTCGTTCTATTCGCATGTCTCTCATGATAATATTAATAGAAAATAGCATGTAATATCGTCATAGTGTAGGAAGAACTAAGAAGTAACTATTTATAGAACGAATTTATTATGATTCGATTTGTTTTCTTTGGCATCTTTCTTTAGTTTCCTCAAGGAAATATAGAGAAATAAATATAGTTTTATTGATAATTGTCAATGAAATCATAGTGTCCATGATATTGGAAAATTATTTGTCAAATCGAATTAGATGATCTCTTTGAAGTAGAAAGGAATTATTTGTTCTCGTTGAGACCTAGATTAGTTGTGAAACAAAAAGATAATTTAACACTATGTTGTTTTATTATCAAAGAAAACATTTCATGTTGTTCGTGCTTCAGGTTGAGTAGAGTTTATTATGATAAAAATAACATAAATTAAACGCTGAGGACAAAGACATTCGAGTACAGGAAAAAAAACATGACACGTAGGTCGATGAAGACAAACCGAATATCAATTGAATATTATTGATTGATACTTATCCATCATTCTAATTACAGTACGAGAAAAGAAATACATAATAAATTATACTCAATGAACAATCTATGTATAGCCTAGCCTACGACGTCTCAACTTATTATTTATTTCACACGTTTTATTTTTAATGAAAGGGAAGACAACTATATATATATATACAGACACACGTTCAGTCATTAACGAGAACGACAAAAGTCCATACGTTCAATGCGTGATTACTCTTCTGAATAATGTTGAATCGGTGATCTCTCACCAGTGACATCTATTTTATTCTATATATAAATTCTCGTTCGTTTCTGTCTTATCAGTTGCTAGGCAATGACGCTGCATCGTTGTATAGTAGATGTTCGCCGTCCTATGCTCGTTCTGTTCGTCAGAGTGACTAATCATAGCGAATGTCCTAGTCCATATACGTCTAGCACTACTTACTCGCTGCTACTGCCGATGTATGCGTCCGAGAGAAAGAAAGGGAGAGAGAGAAGAAGAGAGAAAGAGAGGCAAATAAATACTTTTAGTCTATCTAGTTGCTCACATATACGCATCCTTCTGCACTGTGCCTACGCCTTCTTTCTCTCTCTCTGACGCATTCTGGGAACGGGCAAGCATCGAATTTTCTCAATTGTACAATAATATTATTATTTTTTGTTTTATTTTCTCTCTCGTTTCTATTTTGTCTCTCTTCATATTTTTCTTCCCCAAGTTTCGTATATAAATATACCTGCCACTCTCATATTTTGCATTTCATTTCATAGATCTAATTGTCTCTATTCATCCGTCAATACAAAGCTTTTTCTGTTTCATTTATTCAAGTCAAATAATCAATATTAATCATGTCGAACAAAGAAGAAGAAGTACAACGTGCCAAATTAGCCGAACAAGCCGAACGGTAGCGAAATCCTTTGATTCATTCTTTTGTTGAATTCGGAAACGATTTTTTGCATTTAGTTATGACGATATGGCTAATGCTATGAAAAAGGTTACCGAAGCCAATAGTGAATTATCGAATGAAGAACGTAATTTACTTTCGGTTGCCTACAAGAATGTTGTTGGTGCACGTCGATCATCATGGCGTGTAATTTCAAGTATTGAACAAAAAACCGAAGGTTCAGAACGAAAACAACAAATGGCTAAGGAATATCGAGAAAAGATCGAAAAAGAATTGAAAGATATTTGTCAAGAAGTTTTGAATTTATTAGACAAATTTCTTATTCCAAAAGCAACAACAGCCGAATCGAAAGTATTTTACTTGAAAATGAAAGGCGATTACTATCGATATTTGGCTGAAGTTGCTACAGGTGACGAACGTCAAAGTACGTTAGAGAAAAAAAATTGAATTTATAGTTGTTGTTTTGCACAACGAATTCATATTTTTCTAGAAGTTATCGAAGAATCGCAACGTGCATATAATGATGCATTTGATATTGCCAAAAATCAAATGCAACCAACACATCCCATTCGTCTTGGTCTTGCTTTGAACTTTTCCGTGTTCTATTATGAAATTCTCAATGCACCAGATCGAGCTTGTCATTTAGCTAAACAAGCATTTGATGATGCCATTGCTGAACTCGATACACTCAATGAAGATTCATACAAGGATAGCACACTTATCATGCAATTACTCCGGGATAATCTTACGGTAAATAATTTGTTCATTTCTAATCAAGAAAGTAAATTTCTAATCGATTTATTTTAGTTATGGACAAGTGATGCACCTGAGGCCGATGATGCCAATCCACCCGAAGAACATCAGTAACTGTTTTCTATTCTCTCTCTCTTCTGTGTACAACACACATGCACACAACCGGTCATCAAACCAAATTGACAAAAACAAGAAAAAAAAACTCTTTGTCTCTTTTTTTTCTCTTTGTAATACCACTTAACTTACTCTTTTTTCTTTCTTTATATTTTTATTCGTGTGTGTGTCGATGTCAACGTTTTTCTTCTTTCTATTTCATCTCTATCTTTTTTCTTCAGTGTGTGTGTGTGTGTGTTGGTTGTAATCAGTTTTTCTCTCACTAGCTGTTTGTTCATTTTTTCTCTTCTTCAAACTGTTCGTCTGTTTTTTTCTTTCTTTTGTCTATTCATGTGTCGTCGGCATCGTATGTCTCATGTAGAAAACAAAAAATGAAAAAAAATCTACCTTATATACATTTCAAAAAAGAAAACTAATTCTGAAGAAGAACAAACTTTATTCATATAACACACAATAAAATCATTTGAAACTATCCTCAGATCGAATTCATTTCTCTTTGATATGCATGATTCACAAGTACATTTCAGTTTGAGTTATTCATCTGAGAGTATGCTTTTGATAACGACATTTTTTCGGCGAACGAACAAATACGAAAGACTTGCTCGTGTTTGGATGATTAATATTTTATTCATCGGAATTTTCATCTTGCCGTTCTTTTGTTGAGCTCTCGAGAGACCGATGTCATATATCTTGGAGACAAAAATTTGTTTGAACAAAATCCTTTTAGAAGAATATAGTTTCTATGAATATTTATCGATTGCTCAAGGAAAAACTAAATCAACCTTTATATTATTTTTTCTCTTGTAATGCACGATATTTACATGTCAGAAAACATGACTTTCAGCGCAAAATATTCTTTTTTTTTATTCCTTTTATATTTCAGATGTTAAATTACAATCGAAGGAATAGAAAAATTTTCACATTTGTACTCTTTGATCTAGTTTGCCTTTTTATTTATACATTTATAGAGCAGAACAAAAAAAAAACAAAAAGAAAGATTTATCTAAGACCCATTTTTCTTTTTTCGTCCATTTTCTTTTTGACAACATCGATGTTTCGTTCTTGCCAAGTACTCTTTCGTAGTTTGATAGGTCGATTACCAACATATTTACCTAGAAAAGACAACAAAAAGATAGAATTTTGATAAAAGATTAACATTGAATATATTCTTACCATTCATTTCTCTCATTGCTTGAATAAAATCTTTTGAATCTTTAAACGAAACAAATCCGTAGCCACGAGATTTACCCGATCGTTTATCTCGAACAACTTTAGCCTTTTGAAACGATGAATATTTATTGAATGCTCGAGTTAAAACATCGTCATTGACTTCATTACCAAGATCACCACAGAATAGACGAAAATCATCTAGGAAAAAAAAGCAATTCATTTGAGCAAACCGAAAAGTTTCGTTTACCTGGATCCCATTCACCGAGTGTTTCATCTTTCCAAGTTGTACCACCAGCCATACGTATATGACGATTTTTTTCTGGTTGTTTGTTTTTACTCTTTTTCTTCTCTGTTGAACTAGCTGCACCATCGTGATCTAAGAAAAACAAAAAAAATGGAAGTGAAATTAGTTCGAAAACATTCTGTTTGTATTTACCATTGGCTTTTGTTGATGCAGCATAGGCTTTACTAACTGGATGAGGGAATGGTTCTGGTTTTGCAATAGCAGAAGCGGTTGATGATGTTTTGTCTAAGATTTGACTATGAAATTGATTTTCACTAGTTGGCATTTGTGGAGGACGTTGAAGAGTTGGAGCTATTGGTTCATTTGATGGAGCTGGTTTGTCGTTTGTTGTTTGATTTTTGTAGAGCAATGGTTGTGCTGAAAGTGTCGATTGTTGTTGAGGTTGTGGAATAGGATTTTGAATAGGTGGTGGTGGAGGAGACGGAATACGTTGAGACATGTGTGGTGCTCGGTAAGGTACAGATTGTTGAGGAACACGATGACGAAGTTGATGAGGTACGAATGCAGGTCGAGGTGGTAAACGAGTTTGTTGCGGTGGTGGTCCGCCACCATTGGAATTGTTGCTCATTAATTGAGCCATTACTGATGGTGGTGGTGGCGGTGGTGGAAGAGGAGGTATACCGGTCATCATCGGTGGAAACATGCCTGGTGGAGGTGGTAATAATGGCATTCGTGGTGGTCCATTCAATGTATTTACATTCGAGATTTCGTTCTCGAAACTAAAATTTAGACAAACAAAATTTTCCATGTATTCGGTTGGATTAGTTTGAATCTCGTAACTTACCGTGACATTTCAGCATCAAAATTATTCAATGCCATTTTTGCTTAATGAAATATTACGAAAGTTAGACTGAAATCGAGTGAATTACTGCGTGCAATTACATTGTTTCTTTTTTTTATGAAACATAAGTCGATTCATGATTGGTTGAAAATTGAAAATCGTATGAAAAGTCATTTCTAGCGACAAAATGATGCCGGTAGTATATGGAAAAATAAAAAAAACGTCAAAATCATTTAAATTTTTAGCAATGTATAATATAATCAAAAGATACGAGTTCTTTTCTTCTTCGTCTTCATTATTATGCATAGTATTCATTCAATCATAGAATTCAATTCAATACGCTACGTCTAATCCAATTCCATCGATATCTTCGATTGTAAACATCGATGAATATTGATGAACTAGGCGAATATATCAACATGGCAAACACGTGTTAATACAAGATTCTCAGTATTTGGCTTTAATATTTATATTCTGAATATGAAAATAGAAAGTTTTTCGTTTTGCTTTGTTTTTTTATAAATCCATATGATCAACAAACATTTTCAAATAGAGCTATCTGATGCTTTCTTAAGCTCCATTGACCTAGATAAGGCACGCCTTGCTTCTCTCTTATGATAGTATAGCAAAGTGCCCGTCAGCGCCATGAGAAATCCATCACCCCCATCATCTTCATCACATTATAAGTGCATTTGCCTCTTCTTCTTCTTCTTTTTTCTCTGTGTTTCTATTCTATGACTGTTGCTTCTGCTACTACTACTATTATTATTATTGCTGCTTGTTCGAGAAACAAACTGCAACAGCAAATTCGATAGGCGTTCTATGTATGTATGTATATATGTATGTATGCCTTGTTATTGTCTTCTGTGTTTCTTCTCTTTGTGCGTAGTTGTTGCTCGCACACATACACAGCCATCCAGCATACAACGTCTAATCTATCAATCGAACTATGTATGCGCATGTGCGTAGAAAGAGAAAGAAGAAAGCAAAACACATAACACACATGCACGCATACATCTACTACTACAAAACGACTTGAAACAACGATGCACAAGCGTTCGTCCGTCGACGACAAATAGTAAGCATAGAAAGAAAGAGAAGAAGAAGAAATCGAAGAAAAGACATTAGAATCGTTACCCCTATTACTTTATATACAGTAAGGCAGCGATGAAAGAGAAGAAAAAGAAGAGACGTAATAGTAATGCATTCCTATGGTGGTCCACAGATAGAGAGAGAATAAGAGAGTAAAGGCAAGCAAGGCAACATTGCTTGCTTCAGTCGTAGTGCAACGCATACACGTATACACGTCTTTCCTTTTTTTTACATCGAGACTAGCGACCCACGGGATACAGTTTTTCGACCTCTGTCGCCCTCTTCCTCTCCCGCCAAAGCCAAGTAAGCACAGTTTTCTCTTTGTTCTTCTTCTACTTGTCAATTTCTACACGAACATATACATATATACATGTGTTTGCCATCATTTTCCAAAGTCAAATCGTAGAGAGCAAGAAAAACAACGATGATTTCATGTTCTAGAAATAAGTTGAAATCTTTTTAATCAAATAAAAAGAAAAAAAAACTAACTTGAAACAATGCCACGTGCATCGAAACAAAAAGATCCTAATGCACCCAAACGACCATTATCGGCATTTTTCATTTTCTCACAAGATGAAAGACCGAAAATCAAATCTCAAAATGCATCATTATCCGTTGCTGATGTTGCTAAAGTCATTGGAGAAAAATGGCGTTCAGCACCGGAGGATTTAAAACGTCGATACGAAAAAGCAGCTAAAGAAGCTAAAGAACGTTATGAAATTGAATTACAAGCATACAAACAATCCGGTATGTCTCACTAATCTCTTGTTTTTCTCGTTTATATATTTCAAATTTTCTAGCTGCCTATATTCAATCAGCGCAACAAACTCAACCAAAAGCTCGAGCTTAAACAAACAGGATTCGATCTCATTGATTGAGAATGAACACATTTACATTTATCCACCTATATATAACTTTTTTTTGGTCTTCTTTGTTTTCTCTCCTCTCTATCGGTGTGTAGTATTATTATTGCGCTATATCTTGAAGTTTTGTTGCGTGTTTTCTATCTATCAGATACAAGATTTGGACTGTTATTGTACAGAGAAAAGCAAACATTATTCTTCTACAACTATTCTTTTCATAGGTTGTTCAGTTTTTCCTCTTTTTTTTTTCTTCTCTCTTTGTCTTTTTCATGTATGCATGTTTATGTTATTCCGAAAGACATATATCTATGAGTGTGTATGCGCCTGTCTATTTTTTGCTTTTGAACAAAAAAAATAAAGAAAAAAAAACGTGTCTATCTTTCCGATAGATTCAAGTGAAAAAGCTCGACATATGAACATCGTACAAAAACAAATATTTACAGAATCGAACAAGAACGACTTTCAGTTTGATCATTACGTGCAGCCATCTTTTTAGCAGATGATGACGCATGAATAGGAACATGTTTCGAGTCACTCAATGTACCAATGATAGGATCAGGATTTGCTGGATGAAAATGCAATTCCTAAATAAAATCAAAAGATTCGATTTTCGAATGGAAATCGCCGTATTTGTTTGTTTTACGTCTTCGTGTTTAACGTTCAATCGGCCAGCATGAGTTTCTAACTTTGATTTCCAAGTTGGTGATGCATCGAGATAATCTTTATGCATCTTAAGTAAAACCATTTGATTATTTTCTCTATTTGATAAGAAAAAAATAATCGGATTTCAACAAGAGAAAAAAAAAGACATTACTGTCGATATTTATCAGCAACGTCTTCTAATGCTTCTTTATTAACTTCAAGATGGTTCAATTCTCGCTCAGTAGCAACGATTTTACTTAAATAATAAAAAGTAAATAAATAGTTTGTCAAATAAACTTCTCTTACTCAGATTCCATTGTTATTTTTGTATCAAGTTTTTTTTGTAAATCCACTTCTTCATCATGAATTTTCTTTGTTAGATCTTTTGCAATCGACGATACTTGTTCTTTCATTTTTTTATATTCCTCAATTCGATTGCTTCGACTGGTATTTAACGATTCTAAATAATCGATAAAACTGAGCTTTCTGAATATAATCTATATGTTTACATACGAGCTAGAACAATTAAGTTTTGAGTTGTACTTTGTAGGTTTTGAATTGATGAATCTACATTTTTCTTTTGTGTTTCATAATGTTTTCCTCGGCAATCGGCACACAAAGGTTTCTCACAGTGAAAACAAACACGTAGATCTGTTATTTTCTTACAACCGGCACATTCAGCTTGCATTGTCGGTGGTGAATCGTTAGTAATAACTGCATACGGAGCACCACTATTGAAAATTTTAATAAAATCATCTATCAGAAATTATTTTAACAAACTAACTTGCTTAAACCAGCAATATACGGCACAAGTGCGTCTTGTTTAGCTGATGAAAGTGATGAAGCTGGTGTTGTATGTTCAGTACTGCAAATAGGACATACAATTTTATCATTTCGAATTTCTTTGGTCAGACATTCCGAACAATATGAATGTCGACAAACAAGTTCCAATGGGCTTGTTAAATTCTTCTTACAATAATGACATTGAATATACGTTTCCATGTTTTAAAATAATAACGATTTAGTTGCTTGCATGAGTTGTTGTGTTTTTTTTATTAATCAAATAAAAGTTTTTGTTCCGTTACATTCATTTATATTATACGAAGGTTGCCCTGAGAAACATTCGTCAACATTTCTCGTCTTTGTTCATAAAAGCGAGAAATAGGGAGGGGCGAGTTTCAGTCTCAACTGAATGAAAAGGTATTTTTAGGTGTGAAATACGTTCGATAAAAATAAAACGCAAAACATAGTAAAAATCTATTGTTTGAAGTTGTAAAACGGGAGAAAGGTGAAGGAGTTGTCGAAATCGCACTGATTTACTCTTGAATTCGAAAATCAAAACGCGTGATCGATCGATTGATGATGATGACTAAAAGAAATGTCCGAATACTTCTCACTAACTGCGCTATTCGATCGGATAAATTTGTGTGTTCATTCATTAAAATATCGAGGATTAATTATTTTGAAATAATGACATACTATAGCGACATCAATCTGTTGCCAAAGAAACCGAATTTGTTGTTAACTTCAAATGGTAGATATTTACACATTATTTATTTTATTGAGATAGATAAGATCGGTGTAAAATCATTCAGTTATGCATGTAAGTGAATTGAAAAAATGATGATACAAAAGAAAATATCTATTCTAGAGTATAATAATGCCCAAGCCAACTGTCGTTGTTTGGTATGAAAGAAAAAACAACGTTCACAAATTAAATACAGAATATTTTCTAGGACTGATATTTCTCCAGAACAAGTCAATAAACTTGAAAATTTAAACAATCCTGAAAGTATTCATAAGTCTGTTGATTGTATCGATTTTCAATTGAAATCCAAACAACGAATGTATTCTAGTTTTTTCATTAAAATCTTTGGATTGCAACCGAATACTAAACCTACAACAATCCTATGCGATCTATTCTATTATGCTTTCAATTTTGCACGAACAAATAAATTCAATGCCGAACAAATTTCGGCTTTTATCAGTATTTTAAAACGTGTTCATGATATGTGTACTTGTATGTTGAAACCATTCATTTATTTTTCAACAAAAAAAGAACCTATGATTTCATTTAGGCACGCCGTTTGCTAATATGGAAGAAACATATCAATATTTCAAAGCACTTATTTTGAAACATTCATTATCTGTAAATGTTTTAACTTGTTAATTGAAAAGAAACAAAGTACGATTTGTTTTTGCTTTGAAGAGACCACCGTATTCACTTCGAATATTTACACCGGATGCGACAAAAAAAGTGACGAACTATGTTGTTGATACGTATTTTCGGCATTTTAAAATGTATAAATACGTTTTTACGTCGACTGTAGGTTGAATGAGAATGAAACTGAATTTTATTAGTTGTCGTTTTTTATTTGATTTAGATTGATTTTACATTGAAATTTACTTATGAAGGAATGACACAGGAAATATCGAATACAGATGAGCAACAGAAAGAACCTCAACAAGAACAAGAACACGTAGAAGTCGAAGAAAAACCAGTTGGAACAGACGAGAATCCATTATCTGAACAAAATGAAACAGAAGAAGAGAAACCAATTGAACAAGTAGTACAAGGTAAATCAGAATTGTTAGTAAATATATTCATTCAAAGTTGTGTTTCATCGATAGATAATGAAACAAAATCTCAATTAGATGAAATTCGTAAATTGATTCAATCTTATGTCAAAGATGAACTTAAGAAAAGTCAAAGAACAATTCAACCAACACCACCATCTCTTCCACCTCCAACCGAAAAACGTCCATCCACAAAATCAAGCGCTTCAAAAACGCCCAAACCACCTAAATAATGTCGATCTATTTGTCAATTATTCGATGATAAACTATAACTTTGATTGAACGATTGTGACTTTGTTGATTGAATATCTTTTATATTCAGTACATGAATATAATCTAAAACTTCCGAAGCGATTTCATCATTATAATCTCGTGTTTTCATTGGTAACGAATCTGTTGTCATCGAAGTTTTGATTTGATAACATGAATTTGATTGTTGACAAGGTAATTCAACATGTTCGGGTAAACGAGTATTCGGAATTGTTTCATCTTCATCGTAAATAATTAAATTACTAGAAAAAATGATAAGTTAATTAATGGAAAGCAAAATCATTCATCACTTCTTACGGATCGTAATCTTTGATTGTTTTATTGATAAATTTCAAAATTGGTTCGCGTTTTTTTGCAAGAAATCGAAATCGACGTTGAAGTAACAGTTGAAAACGTTTTCGTTTGACTTCTTTCTGTTTATTGATGCATGCTAATGTAAACATATGAAATTCGGAATAATCAAGTGCATCATCTCCGCTAATATCAAAATCTTTGAAAATCGTCCGAATCTCTCGATTATCAAGATTAAATAAAAAACCAAGACGTTGAAATTCGTCGACTGTTATCGTGCCTGAACCATCGGCATCCAGCAAATCGAAGACTGTTTTTGAATGTGCATGCATGAATTCTTTTTCTTTTTTATCCTAAACACGACATATTTTTGCTTCACTCAAGTTCATATGATTTCTTTCTACTTTATTGGCAATTAAAAGACTGATTAAAAGAAAAAATTCGCCTAATTCCATAGCACCAGAACGATCGAGATCTTGAAAATAAAATATTCTCTTTCTTTTCACGTGCTGATATTTATCTTCTACCTAGTTTATAAAAAATAGTTGATGTTTGATGTTGACTCATATTTGTTAGATAAGTTAACAATGCGTGAATTTGATATTCTTCCAATCGATTAGTTTTATCAATATCAATCAATGTGAATAGAATCGAACAGACTTTCATTGTTGTTGCTGTTATTGACCAACTCGGTGGTACAAGATGCAGAAAATCAAGAATACTTGAATTGAAATCAAGATGCATCGTGCAAACACTCGATTTCGCGCATAATTATATCGTACTAGACAAATTGCTTCATTAGATCTTTCTTTCGATAAGTGTAATCATAAGACATCAAATTAAAAGTCTAGGTTAGATATTTTTCTTTATTAACAAAGTTTATCCTTCACTAGCCAAGCAATAGATCAAGTGCAGCTTTTAAATCCCAATTTGTTGCTTCAAGTGCTTGTCGATTAGCTACTTCATCTGTCAAACCCATAGCACTCATTTGATCGAGAAGTGCTTGTGCATTGGCTGGCTCATTCGATGGATTTGTCACCGGAGTTGATGGTGCTGATGTTCGCTGCAATGCATTTCGTAAATGATCCATACTAATTATATTTCGACGATTTGTTGTTGTTCTTGGTGCTTGTTGAGTTGGAATATTTGAAGGACGTGGTGTAGGCATTGTTGTTGTTGTTGTTGTTGGCGATCGATTCGTTTGTTCAAGTGCACGATAGAAATCTTCATTTGTTATACGACGCGGCATGACATTAAATGTCGGTTGACGTGGTGCAGCAGGTTCAATTAAATGTGGACTACCATTCAAAAAGTAAGCAGCTATTGTTCGAAAAAAAAACAAGGCAATTGAAATGATATTGAACAAGAGAATCAATGCTACCTGGTGATAATTGCACATCTGTTGTGGAATTTGTTGCATTTGTATTTGATGTCCATTCTTTTTGTACTTGAGCAACTACTTTAAATAATAATGGGTTAGCTTGTACCATTTCTGTTAAACGTTTGACGTTATAATTTTGACAGAAAAGTACAGAATCTTCGCTTAAACCTGAATGAAATAAAAGAATCTTCGTATTTAGTTTGACTTTTTGTTTTTGTTCTTCGTTGATTACTACCTAAAGCACTTGAATCAAGTAATAATTCAGGTAGAACTTGACTAAGTCGACGCCAGAATTCAGGTGTTCGCATCAACCAATAGAGCTAATTGAAATGACATATTGTATTATAAATTAACGGAAATACTTGTGTCTCTTACGCGATGAAATTCATTTGGAGTGGCTGACACTTCAATTGTTTGAGCACTCTGATGAAGTTCACTTTTTCCGGGTAAACCTATTGTGTTTATCAAATACATATTTATTTTCCTAGTTCTTTCAACTTGACATCATTCTTACCAGCTGAAGTTGTCATTGAACATTCAGTTGGCAATTTAACTTTCGATAGAATAACTAAATTATCTTCATTATCAATTTCATAATCATTCAACTTTCTATCATCTGCAATCAATTGAACTCCTTGCCAATAGACATCTAGATTTATTCAATCGATTGCAAAAAACAAAATAAACCTTCTATTATCAAACTCAATTGCCTACCAAATGAATCATTTGGTAATAAAAGTATTTGAGCTATTTGTGTTTTCAAATCATTGATTGAACATAGTTCTGTAGTTAATTTCTTTGGTAATTCATTGCTATTATTAGTATTCACATTGATCAATGTTGAATTGAGCGGCAACAAATTGAATGTGTACATAGTCGTATTGTCGTTCGTACGTTCTTTTTTGTTTTACACTCTATAATTAAATAGGCTGTTCATAAAAATTGAATATGACCTGTCATCAGATTTCTAATTTGATCACATTGTTCAACCTTTTTCTCTCATCAATTCAAATGACAACATACTGAAATGAATCTATTTTGTTGTTCGATTGTCAACTATCAAAAACGGGAACAAATTAATATCAATCAAGGCTGTCTGCATATTTTCGAGAGACGAACAAAACAAAAAGCGAAAGAACAATCGTTTATTTGTGAGACGTTCTTATCTGTCCACTCGATCTAGTTGTGTAGGACATAAAATCATGCATGTATATGCATGCATATATCTCTCAAGATAGACTAGACGAGACACTCAATCTGTACGTGTATGCGTGTTAAGATTGAGTAATACGAGATTGTCTTTCTTTCTCTTAAAAATCCTCTTGAGTTTATGGGCGTTAATGGATTCAAGCTGTTACAAGAAGATACACTCTAGTTTTATTTTCTTTCTTTGTGTGTGTGTGTGCGAGGGAGTAGTATAGTGAGTGCATCGAACATGTTCGCACTTCAATGTCAATAGCAGTCATCAAACGAGAGTTGAGATGTTGCCGGTAGTATTCTCTTTTCTATCTTATGTCTATCCCGAATGCATTCATCATCATCATTTATGCTTACGAGTTTCATTTCCGACATGAATCGGTTCTTTTTGTTTAGTTATGTACAAATGTCGACTGATCACTATCTCGAAAATTCCCCAATGTAATAAGTTGTTTGCTGTTGAAATTCCTTTCTTCAAGAATTATATATGTACACTAACACATACTCTTGAAAAAACATCAACTTCTATGTAACTAAGGCATCATTCGATGAGTATGTGTGAAAGAAACATGCTCACACATTTTGTCAATACGTATACTTGGCATCGATGAACATATTTTCACATAATGTGTATCGTCACTTGACACTGACGAGATCAATATCCGGCTATTTAACGTCTAGATTTCTCTTTTCATTTGCTTCCGTCAACTTCGAAGTAACAAAATTCCAATTTTACACATTTCTCTTCTTTCTATTAGCATTAGTTAAATAGCAGAATGGCAAACGAAGAGAGAGAGAGAGAGAGAGATGCAAAAAAAAGAAAGCTGTTTTAATAATCTTACTCAATAAGTGTATACCGAAATGAGCATCAACAAAAATGCTCAGTTGGAAGTCTCATCCTTAGTTCTGTTCGCTGTCAATCAAATTTGTCATTGTACCATCTCTTACATATGACATTGATGCATTGAAGAAGCTACAGATTTGTCAGTAATAGTTCTATCCCATGACGATTTATGTTTACAAAAGGCCAAAAACGTGTGAGATAATCATTTTGCACCCCTACTGTCTATCTTATTCTGTGTATTCGTTCTTATACACTTCGTCATTGCCATTCTATCGCTAATAGGGGTTAAAAGCGTGAGTCGAAAAAAAGAAGAAGAAGAAGAAGAAACAAATGAACATAACATACGATGATCATCTTACGCAATTCTCAAGCGTATACTTGTACTCTCATATATACTAATGATCATAATCCGACTCTCTTTTTCTATTTTAACAGACAACGATTCACTAATGATGATTGTGTGATATTCATGTCAGGTAGTGGGACATAATTTCTTTCGTGATGTAATTCAGTTTGTACGACTTCAATTAATTCTCTTATCGCAGTCGCCGACACCTCTGCACTTCAAAATTCGAAATCTGTATGTTGTATATATAGAAAAAGAATAACAATCCGATTTCATCTTTCATCTGACTGACGACATTTTGATTCTGCTTTTTCGTTATGTTTCTTTCGGTAACCTAATCTTTCCTTTTTCGGCGGTATACACGCGCATTAATCGTTTTGAAAGTAGCTTTTTAAATTGATGACTAAAAAAAATATGCGGCATCAGATTAACACACGCACACACACAAGACAACCAAATGATCTAGAGTGAAAATGTGTTTTATTTGGCGAATAAACAACAGGTCTCTTTTTTTTCGAATACTGTTCGTTCTCATTATATTCATTTTTGGTCAAATACATTTAAAAAAAACACGAAATGAAGAAGAAGAAGAGGAAAGAAAGAAAGAAAGAAATGCATCTATAGACAATGACAATAACAGTGAAAGATTATTATATCTCATCATCTTCTCTTTGCGGACAAAAACTTGAATCAAACCGATGATCAATTAATTGTAGATGAGTTCTTTTCTTTCTTTTTAACCATACATTAAGTACAGAAGCAAGTGTTCTTTGTTCAATATCAAATTGTGACCATAATGAACGAAATAAAAAACCATGTAGAGAACATGCTGGTGCAAATATCGATATACGTTTACTCGATTGACGTAGATTATCCATGAGTTTCGTTGGAAAATCATCGGAATTATAATTTAATTGATCTAAATGTAATTGTGTTTGATCGAATAGTGATTGAATAACGAATATAGATACATGGGAAGGAAGAAAACGTATAGCTTCACTACCAAAAAAACATTTATACTGCGGTTTTAATTGACATGCTGAAGGAAATTGTGTGTTCCAATAGAGAATTCCTTCGTTTATCTTCGATATGCCATTGATATTACCAGGATAATCAATAAACCAAGCGGAATCGATAATAATACGAAGATCGATATGAGGTGAAAATTTCGGTAGTAAATCGGGTAGATTTAATAAAAGACCAAGACCACCGGCTGAATAACCTGTAAAGATAATTTGTTTGGCTTGTTGAAAATCTTTATTCGAATTTAAATCATCGAATATAGCATGAAATATATCATGACCATGTGAATGAGTTTTATTTGATGAACCCGACCATAAATCAGATGAACAATATGGCGCATAGATAATGTTGTATTGTTTTAGTGAAGAAAAAATACCGATTAGAGATTTTTTCTCATTGAAATTATTTGAATTCATTAGATTAGGCGAATAGAGTTGACGAAAATGACAAGATTCTTTCGAATAACAAAACCAACCGCCATCGAAATAGATCAGCCAACGTGCATGATTGTTATTTGCTCGACGAACATAATACGAAGCGATTGTATTATCCATACAACGAGCTTGAGGATAATTAATTAGACTTTTACGAAAGAAATGTTTGGAAATTGAAGGTTGTAGAAATGAAAAATCTGTTGGTAGTGGCAGTGACGGTGGAGATGCAGTTGTAGATATTGAATTCATTTGTCGTCGATAGATAAGAGTTAGAAAGAATAGACTTGGAATAGTTAAACAAAGAAAAAGAACAACAAGTCCAATTTCAATACGATAGGATTTCGTTGGTACACGTGTTTTTATAAGTTCAGGACTGGGTGTTGACGAGAATGATGAAGGCGAAGATGATACTGACGATGTCATTATTAACTCGAATTGATATGTGTGCGAATCGATGAACAACTAATTTTGACTTTACACCTTCATTGTTGTGTACTGCGATTGTGTACTCTGTTTGCTTGCTTGCTTGCTTCTTTCTTTTTTTTCTCTTTTGCTTTTGTATTAGCGAACAAACCTCGAAAGAAGAGACGCAAAGAGAGAGAGAGAGAGGAGAGAGAGAAAGAGAAAGAAAAGCAATGAGATGCAGAAAAAGAAATACGAGAAGAAGAGAAGAGACAAGAAGAATATGAAACACTTTTATGCGTATCTCGATGTCTATAACGACTGATTATTGATGATAGATGAACACAACATAGTGACAATACATATGCCTGACTAAGAAATATTCATGCCGTGAGTAAACGAAGTGAATTTAACTCAAAAAAAGTCAAATGAGCTGCCATTCAATCATCATCACGGCATGATATCAATAGAGAAAGAAATCTTCGATCTCTCTGTCTTAAGTATTCAACATAAGGGCATGCAGATGGCTAAATTAAAGTGAATCAACAAGTGTGAGAACTTCCCTAATCGAGATAAAGAATCTGTTGCTGTCATTTGTCAGACTGTGATTTACTCTCAACTGTCAAGTTCGTCACACACTTAGATATACACAATATGCTACGTCTGTCTGTCTGTCGAACAGAGAAAATTATTTTGTCAAGGAAATCTATTCAAAAATCTTCCTTTACCATTCGATGCGACAACAGGCATCATTAGACACGTAATTGTAGATAGAAAATATGTTGTTATTATTGATGATTTGATCATGTTTAGAGATCTATCTACATAGACAATCTAACCTGTTCATTTATCTCTCGGTTGAACAGTAAATAATTGGTGAGAAGCAATCATTTTATTTGCCGCAATGACATTCGATAGATGATAAGAAGAAATCGACATGATATGATCCGAAAAGAAAAACACGAACAAAACAAATCAATTAATCGTTTTATTGTCTAGGCGGTAGAATCGGTGGCTATCATTTTCTAATACAAAATCACATACGCGTGAACAAATCGATATTGATCCTACGACTACTTACTTGACTATCGATGATTGATTTAGTAGATAAAGAATAAATACAATAGATCTAAAACATATGGATATTTTGATGAAAAACAAGTCTCTCGCAATTTGATCTCTATTCGTATTGACTATATCAAAGTGTTATACTGTTTAAATAATCATCGATCAATTTTTATCTTGTAAAGTAGAAAAAAAATGTCAAATTTAAATCACCTTGAAGGTCTACATTACAGTTCAAAAGGGCAATAAAACAAATTTCGTCCTTTCAAAATGATATATCGATTGTACGAGTTTTTTCACTGAGATTTTGATTTATTCATTCATTCTTTTTTTTCGAAAGGAAACAAATAAACAAAACAGCTGATGATATTAGAGACCAATCGTGTTGTTTGTCCATAGATTGCGTGCAATACTCTTTCAAATCTTTTAATACACTGAAAATTGTTGTGTTTTTTAACAATCAGGCAAGATTAGTAAATTATGCCAATCAGATTCATTACGAAATAGGAACATGAATTCATTCGATGAAATTGTCTGATGAGAATGAAATAGAAGTAGAAGTGATTGTAGATCGAGTGCATTCGTTTGAAATAATTGACATTCACGTAATTTCAAATGACCATGAGCATCAACTGGACGTTGAATGATTTTGTAAAAATTATGATGTTCAGATTCAATGATTTGATCTGCACCGAAGACGATGTTATCAAAATGAGGATTTTCAACAACACAAAGTTCATGATCAATCGAAAGGAAAATGTTTTTTAATCGAGGTATTGTTTCATCTTTTGAAATTACTCGCAATGTTTCATAAATACCAGAAATTAATGAACCAGGTGTGCTATTAAACGTACGAACAGCGTTTGGCAAAGGATCTAAAAGCAGCAGATCTTTTGTTTCTGAAATTAAATTCACACCATCAGGTAGAACAAAGTACGTCGAAGATAATGAAAACACATCTAATAGTTCGACATTAGTTCTATTTTTATCATCTTTAAAGTATAAAAAAAAAGAATTTTTTTTCTTTTTCTTAGACATTGAAAAACAAGAAACAAAATTATATTCACCTGTATGAATATTTAATTCTGCAAGTTTTATTGTCGATTCATGAATCGATTGTCTAAATGTTTCTAAATAAGATCGTTTGCTTTTCTTGATATCTTCAGCCGTGTGACTCAATGGCATATCTTCTTTAGTTAACTTCTCGTATTCTAATTGTCCTTCGACATTCGGATTCAGCTTAAATTGATGAAATTGTTCGATAATTTGTAATTTTGATTTCGAAAAAACTTGAAAAAGATTAATTAGTGTATGATTAGTTGGTGTTTGAGGTATAAATGAGGTTTCTTTTGGATTCATTCGATAGAAATAAACTTGATGATGACTTATTGAAGCAAGAAGATGTGCAAATTCCAATCCAAATATATCTCGACCGATGAATTTGACTGATGAATGATGAAGAAGATACTGAAATATACTATGAAATCCATTTAGACGAGGACTTCGATCGAAATCAGCACATAAACTTTGTCCATATGTAACATAAGTCAAACAAGTTTTATCTTTCACATGATCGGATAGTCGAAGCTTAACTTGACGTTGTTTTAATAAACTCAAATAATATTTTCGAATACGTTCTGTTGTTAATTTAACAAAGGTATACAGAAGATCTTCATTTATTTTTATAGAAACTCGGAATTCATTCGAATTCATTTTTGTCAATAATTTTCGCGATTGTTTTAGTAGATTAATTAAACATAAAAGACTTACACTTTGCCAATGATTATCTATTGATAAGGTTGATGAATCCTTTTCAATTAAACTGATATCCGATTCGAAATAACTCAATCGTTCGGCTAAGATAACCGCTAATGGCGTGAAGCCAACAATTTCAATAGGCATCGAAGCAGTACAATTTTAAATGTACAAAAAAAGTACACCCGCAAAAAAAATCAATGAATATTGTTTCAACTTTCATGAACTATCTTTTCTTCATCAAAACCAATATATATCAAATGATAACAATAAAAAGAAAAAGAATATATAAAAAGAAGCAAAGAGAAAACTTGAAAAATAGAATAGATGAAAGATCCACATTGGATTGAACTTTAAACGTACCACATTGTATCTTGAATCGATGGATCTAATTGAACAAGTCTTGTTTCAACTTCCTGTAATGTTATAGAATTAAATCCATCGATTAATTCATCATCATCATCGAAATCACTAGATGCAAATCAATTGAATAAAAAAAGACAAAATGTTGTTTTTTTGTCCTACCCAGCAATGCTACTTCGTCGATCGTTTTCATAATTTTCAGCATCACGCGATTGATATGCTGCCAAATGTGCATAATGAACTGGTGCTGGCACTGATACAGCTTTCGTACAACGAACATCCGAATGGCAAAGATAGTAAGTTAAAGATTGAATTTCATCCGATGAAAAACCGATTTCATCGTATAAAACATGATATAAAATCGGTCGTGATGTTCCTTTGAAAAAAAAACAAAATATTTCATTCGTTTTTAAATTATCCATATAAATTACCTTGAATAGCAGCATGACTATTTAAATAAAAGTCAAAACCTTGCGGATGAACGATGCCTGTATCGACGACAGTACCTGGTTGAACATTTCCCATTGTTTTCATATTTGGATTTGGATTCGGTTCTCGGATAAAGAATCGAGTATTATGACGTTTTTTCACAATAATAAAAGTGATTTTCGGCAATGGATTGTGCATATAAAGAGCTGAAACGACTTTTTCTAAGATTTTTTTTCTCGATTTTCTATCGAATAATCGTACCTTTGCAAGCATTTTGTAAAGCTCGAACTTCATTGTCAAGTACTTTTTGATATTGTCCATCGTCAACACCTGAAAATCTCGAATGAAAACGAGAAACAATTCGAGTCATTCGTTTTTACCATCACGATAGAAAACAATCTTATTCGGAAAACAGCCATTCTTTTGTGCGAATAATTTCAATAAATCCGTTGCCATTTGATATAAATCTTTAATAATTTCCAATGAAATTCTTCCACGAGCTGGATATTGTTCACTAACTCTCGATGCATACTGTGTACCTAAATTTCATCATTGAATATGCGTTCTTTGTCCTATTTAAAAGGTTCACTTGTCGAATCAATTGAGCCGATGACAGCAGCTATCGATGGTTTATCTTTCGAGCAAGTCGTATGTGTAACATCAGCACCGAAGAACATGAAAACATCATCACGCATCGATGATGATGTCAATGCTCGTGCTAACGAAACCATTCCATTGACTCCACCGAGTTTAGCATTGAATTTTTGTACTAAATTTTGTAAATACTAAATTGCATAGAAATAGTTCAATATCAATCGACTTTTCTTCGTTTATTTATTCGTTTACCATATCAAGTTTATTAATATTCTTCGCAATGGCAACAAAATCTGTGCATCTAAATGATTGATTGATTGGCTTTTATTGTAAAGAAAATATCTCGATGAAAACCTACTGAGTAACAATGCCAAGTTTATGATTGCCGAAATATTTAATTGTTTTATAAATATCTTCTCCAACACCATTGAGAATGAATAGAACAACTTCACAATGAGCATCTTTAAGTTCTTGTAAACGATCGTGAATTTTCTGTGGAACAGCTGGTTCACTTTTCATAATTGGATGCGGATCGAAACAAATACCGAAACGTTCAATAACCTAAAACGATTATTCGACAATTTCGTTCTCATAAAAATAGAAAAGAAATCGACGTACATATGGAAAATGTTCGACAAATTGTTGAGCAATTGATAATTGATATTGATTTGGTCGTTGTGCTGAGACCATGATACAAGCCCATGTATTGATATTTCGAGTTTTTTGAAAACGATTTCGAATATTCCATCTAATGAAAATATTCGTGATTGTTCGTGTTTATCGTTCGAGATTACTAACTTTCCGATATTGATACGTTCGACAACTTCACTTTGTCCATCACGTCCACTGATATATTTTATTTCCGGTGGTGCAATTAAACGACCTTCGACAACGAGCATTTCTTGATCGTCAACAGTCATTCCAATTTCTTTTAGAAATTTATCTTCATTAAATTGGCGATGATCGACGATTTCTTTGATTGTTTGATAACGTTGATTCGGTCGAACAACTGTCTTTTTCGTAACCTAAACTCGACGGTTGTATTTTGTCGAATCTTTTCAAAAACTAAACTCACTCGTGCACGTTGATCAGTCGTTAACGGCTTAATCGAACGTTGCCACGCTTGAATTGTACAGCATTCCATCGGTAAGTAATGTAATTGAGTTTTATTCGGAGGTGTATACAACTCTGAAAATCACAATGAAATCGTTTTGTTTTCAGATTTCAAAACAATCGATTTCTTCTTACCAACAGTTGGCAAATTTGGATACTTCAATTTGATATTATATTTCTCGAGAAAATAATCATAAACTGATTGTCTTTCTTCGGTATCATTGGTTGTTCCATCGACGAGACGTGGAAATGTATGTTGACGAGCTGATGTGCCAAAGCCACGTATACGATATTTTCTCACACTTTCCGTGTGATAAGTTTCGACCCAAATCGATTTAAGAACTTTACGTAACAGTAATTGTTGTTCACGTTCGTCGATACCATCACGAACTATATCATGCTGAAGATATTCACAAAGAAAATCGACAAGATTAAATGGTTGATAGAAACATGTAAATGTCGAATTGATATTTAATGTTGCACCGATTTCAGTGAGAAACATTGCTTGATAGGAACCGTTAGCTAAGCCTCGGCCATCGCCTATTTAGAAAAACAAACTGAAAACAACAAGAGAGAAATCGATGCGAAACAAACCTAAATCATCGAGTGTTTGATGTCGATCATAGAATTGATTTTTAACACAAACCATCGTTGCACGTGTAGTCTGTTTTAAAAGCGTTTCAAGTATTCTAATTGGATCTCTTGGACGTAGAGCAATTTTATTTTCAATAAAATCCCAAAGAATCTCAAAGGAGAATAAATCACAGTAGATTTTTTTTTGTTCAATTGAATAAATCGTTTACTTGGATATCGTAAGATTTAACAAGATTTATAATTAATAAACGATATTTTTGTTCTCGGTCACTTTTTTTATCTTTAATAAGAATTTCGTATTGATCTTTGAAGCCAACAAGTAATTCAATAGAATAAAGACTTTTGCCTTCATCGTACCAAACAAATGGAAATTTTTCTCGATCGATGATTTTTGTCAAAACAAAAAATCGATCATCTTTCTTCGCTGGTCGCCATGTACCATCGCGATTAGCTGCTTCTAATTCGATATCATATTGATGACATTTTAATGTTCGAGGAATATTACATTTGAAATGATTCGTATACATTTGAAATTTTTGACCAGCTAACAAAGATTTAGAAGTAACGTTGCTGTTGTTGTTTTGAAATGGAAAAGAAATAAAAGTTTACCTGTTCCACCTCGATCTGGTCGTTTGGCCATGCTGATAATCGATGAATCGGGCACGGCTGAACGAATTGTTTCTCTCAATGGACGTGTCGAACGAGCTCGACCGGCGGATGAACGCGATGTTGATTTACGTTGTTGGTCCGATGATGGCTTTCGACCTGTTGATCCATTGGTTTTATTCATTAGGCCTTTTTCTTGATTTTGATGATAATGATACTGGTCAGGTAGGATGGCCATGGATTGAGATCGATATGGTTCGGGTGCAATGCCATTCGAGCGGCTCAATCTTTCTGAAAATAGGAAAATGAAATTTAATGAATTGATTCGATCGAATTGGCAACTTACTACCACGACCTCGACCACGAAAATTTGAGTTTAACATTTGTTTGAATCTTGTCGAGATCGACAAAATAGATGAACACTATAGTCTTAAAAATAATTTCTATGAAAATAATGGGTAAAAATATTTAATAGAGAGAATACAGAGACAGAGAGAGAGAGAGAAGAAATCATAGAAGAATTTAAAACCAATGATAACCACTATATTATAATCGATATCTTTAAACAATATCAGAGTTAAGCGACATCTTGATTTCAATTTTCGTTAATCATTCAAGTGGAAACTAAATAGTCTAAATTTAGATTTAATTATATGATGCGACATAGGTATGTAATTTAAGTTTTAATCATGCAACTATTTCCTATTTAATTAATCGGCTCTAATGATTATCAAAGAAAATCAGATTTTTGCTCTGCATATTATTTGAGCATTATTTTATGAGTGTTTCTTTTTTGCTTCGGATTATATAGGTACCGAATGTGTTTTTTTCATCTGTGAAACACACCTCTTTTTTGTTAGATAAACACAGGTTATCACGAACAATAAACAGAGTTTACAGGGTATAATGCGTATTTCTGCATTTCATTCAAGATCACCATGTACATAAGAATATTCAGCGAGATGGCGCTCTTATTTGCCTTTTCTTCTTGATCACATTTATTGGGTGTGTTTTAGTACACGCGTTCTTTGAGTGCATTTTTAAATCTGTCATTATCTAAACAATGTTTTCAATTCCAAAACACCGTCGTAGATAATAAAAATAATATTTATTTCGTTAGAAAAACGTAAAATTCTAATTATAAAATCTATGATGTCAGTTTTACTCGAATAAACGAATGACAAACATTATCACGTGCTGACACCACGTGGAATACAAACGCAGAGGGTAACGAGTATTCTTCTATATATACCGAGTCAATTTCTCAGTTTCGAGTTTATTATATAACGAATACAAATCAGATCTTTACTTTTCATACCTAACTATGGCTAGTGGTCTTACACGTTCATTTATTGTTAGTTCACGACGTATGAAATGAAGATTAATGTTGATTTCGAAATAATGTATTGAAATTTTAGTTGTACAAACAAGTTTTACACGAACTCTTGCCACTGGACAAAGCAAAAGTCCAATGGATTATGTTAAACAAGGAGTTGATCAATTAGGTCAAGCTGCTGAAAAAGTCAAAGAAGCCGTCAGCAATGCAACATCCACTGTTGTTGGCGCAGTTACTGGCGATAATAATACCAGTAAGTTTTACATTTAAGCAGAAATGAATATTGAAACGCGATATTTATCCTTTTTTTTTTGAATAGACCAAAAAGCAAATGAAGCTCGACAACATGGTGAATAAAACATTTTTTTTTCTAAAAAATTTTAATTAAAAACGTTCATCTTCTTTTGCTTCTAGGCAATCAAGCTGCTAACGATTTTCGTAATGCTGCTAATGAAGCAAGAAATCGTTCAGGATATGGAAATACCGGTAACTCAGTAGAATTGTAAACATCTAGTGAATACAATTCCTTCATTATCCTAGGCTCGAATACTTATGATGATGCGCAATCAACTACAAATCAATTAAAAGATAAAGCAAATGAATATGCACAAAAAGCGAAATCAACAGTAAGAGACATGTGTTGATCGTGCAGTCGAGATATTTTCTATGTTTGATTATCTTATCAGGCGAAATCGGCAAGTGAAACCGCACAAAATTATGCTAGTCAAGCGGCTAATAAAGCTCGTGAAGGTAAACAAAAATAGAATTTATATGTTTTTATTTCTAATTTTCCCCTTTTTTTCTTTTAGTCGCAGACGATGTAGCAAGTTCCGCTAAAAGTAAGTTCACGTACTGAATTTTTCATTCACTATTTATGTTCTTAAAATAGATGCTGCAAACAAAGCTGCCAATTGGGCTCAAGATGCGGTAAATCGAATGTCTATACTTTTAATTTCAATTGTCATATTTATTGTAGAAACAAGACGCGTCATCAAATACCAAACGTAATGCCGATGCAGCCATAAATCAAGCTCGTGATGCTGTTAAAAGCGGTGCAGATACAATCAAATCAAGTGCAGATAAGGCTGCTAAAAATGCAAAGAACTCTTATGTACGTGATGAATTCTAATAATAATCAATTCGAAATCTATTGGTTTTATTTTCCTTCTAGTGAGCAAACATGAAGCTGTTCAATATTCAATCCTTGTAGTTAATCCGTAGTCTAAGAAAAAAAATATTTTCTTTTGTTATGTATATTCAAGCAATTGTTAGAAATAAAAAAAACACACACAAAAAAAACAATATTCTAGTAAATTTGAATGTATTATAAGAACAATTTTCTGAATAAATTCAGGGAAAAATTATCAATCTCTAATGATGATTATAGCGTTTATGGGTGACAGCATATTTATTTATCAGCTTTCGAGGTAAAATAAAGTTCAAATCTTACGGGTATATTGGCACATTAATTACGAATCTAAATATAAGTTTTTTTTTTAGAAAAAAATTATTTCCTATGATTATGATTATTATCGAAATGTCAGATTTATCTCCGAGGCATATTGTAAAAAGCTATTATAAAGTAAGCTATAAAATCACCTATTATATTCTCAAATGATTTATAATGATATAATACTTATTTTAATACAATAATCATCTATTTAATATCATATTTAAGAATTATTCTCATAGTAATCTTTGATTTCAATTAAATGCCAACAAAAAGAGTAGTCAAGTGTTTTGTTTCTTATATTTAATCAATTAAACCTATCCGTTTTTTTTCCTAATTACATTGACTTCTTTCATGTCAAATAACAACTGACGTTAATAAATATCTAGAGCATAATTTTTTAAATTATACAATATGTTCGTTGAATATTCAAAAATAATCGACCACCTTCAATTATCTCAACAGATTTTCTTTGAAATAGATATTATATATTGATGTAATTTTAAAAAATGTACCGCGTCTTAACGGTAAATTCAATAGAATAAGTTTCTTTAAACAAAAGAAGACGTTTTTTTTAACGTCAATACAAAGAAAACTATGTCCTCAACTCATAATATTGTTGTCTATCATAAAAAAAAAGAAATATTTAATCGAGCACGTCAATCTTCCGCCTTTGCTGTTTTTTTAGTAGGAGAGGCTTGAAGAAAAAAAGGCATGATTAAGTATGTTTTCATGTGATATACCCTCAGCTAATATTGATTTCATCCTTATGTCAAATGAACTCATGCTAATTATCAGTTTCGTTCTAAATTAAACATTAGCCTACTAAGGTACAATTGCAGTGGATTTGAGCATATATTCTATTATTAGAAAAAAAAAAGAAGGAATCACACAAAACAATGTTTACAACATAGCTCGATGTCGACATTTGTCAGACGATGTTGAAGGCGTGATCAATGCAAACATTGTATTCTGTTGTTTGACATAAGGCTCAGCTGAAGGAATAAATAGATGACGATGTGTTCTGTTTGATTGTTTTTGAAATCGAATGTATGTTGGCCGTTGATAAACAACACATTTAACATTCGCTGAATTATTCGATGGTGTTGTTAATGGTGTTCGATATTCATAAATTGGTATTTGTTTATCATGACGAGTTCTCTTTTGTAATTCCTTACGTTTTCGAAAATATTGAAATGGTCGGCAAACAAGACGTAATAAGAAAATAATTTCACGACGAAAACGATGATTTGTAAATATATACGCATAAAAATTAATCGAATGACTTATATAACGTAAATTAAACGCTATTTCAGCTAGATCTGCAATAGTACCTTTCGAATCATTATATTTCGAAAGAATTAAATTTAAAATACAGTATGGTAAATAACATAATGTATATGTAATCGATATAACAAGTAGAGTCGAGCGTGTTGAACGATAATTTGATCCGGAATTATCCGAACGTCGGGGAAGAGGTCCCGAATTTTGACCTGTATATACACGTTTTATATAGCAAACAATGGCTATATTTGCCATAAATGTAATCATAGTTGGTAAAGCAAGATTAATGAATCCAGCAACAATGGCGTTGATTAAAACCATTAAAGTGTTACGAGCATATTTCATTTGTATTTGACAGTTTTCTGATGTTCGATTAGTTCGATTGTTAAGATTTTCATTGATTGTTGAATTATAATTCAAAACAATAAATAAATAGCTATTAATTGATAAAAATATCACGGTCAAACAAGTTAAAAGAATAACATTCGATCGAATTGTATTAAAACGTCGAAAGATATTTATGAAACGTATTAATGTAAAACAAGTGATTAACCATGAACAAAGAGCAGCAAATAAACGATTCATCATATAGAGAAAATAACATGAAAATGCTGAGACATGTATTATAGAAAAATATTCGATTTGTCCAATTGAATGAAGATAACGTAATAACGTGTCAATAACCCAATAGAGAAGTAAACAAGTATCTAAACAAACAAACAAACAACAAAAATTTTAATAGGGATGAACGCACTTTCAGATTTTATTTTTCTTTCAACGTCTATTTAACTTATTCGAGCGAAAACTGACAAGAATAGCAACTTCACAATAATTTGTTTCCGGTTTTCTTATTCTCACGTTGACATTCAAACGTGGTTCAGACAAATTCTCTCAATATTTGCAATAATAATTCATTTTAGATATTCTTCTGTATTTGTCAACTGTTTAGACAATAAGCAGATGAGTTTTGTCAATGTCAAACAAAAGCTGATAATCTAATTTGCTTTTATTCCATCTAATCTATTGTAATCTAGTTGCTAGATACAAATCAGAGTGTTTTGCAATTTCAAGCTGAAAATTATTTATTAACGTTTCGTTTCATTGTTTTTTCTAATTCAATAAAAAAAAACATCCACAAGTTCTCTACGTATATTCTTATGCTTAGCTGAATCATTTCAATTCAAGAGTTTTGTTCTCTCAGTCAAAATACTTCACATTAACCTTCGCAAGCATTCAGATTTCAATTGTTTGTTATATTTGTGCACTCAGACGAGAAGTCCAAGTTCCATTAGTATACTCAAGCTGCGTAAGACACCTATTCATTAATAGTCTATCAGTAATTTTAATAAATAATATCAGAGTTTCTCTTTTCTTTCTTCTATCCATTGAAATAATATGAAAATCTAATTCACCTACCGATGATAGAAATTTCAGCTAAATAAAGATCGAAGACACGACGTTCGAAATTTAATGTCTGTTGATATAATGCTTTTAAGCATACGACAATAGTTAGAATATTTCCCGGGAAACCAAATATCGAACAAATAACTGCCAACATTTGTCGAAAGAAACGCATTGATTCTGCAGAGATCATTGTTAGTTTGAATAATAATAGTTCTTCAAATTACAAGTTTCAAATACATGAAATAAGAAATCTGAAAGAAAGGAAAAGTGGTTTTTTTTATATGGCTAATTTATAATTTTAAAAGGAGTCCGAAGATTAGATTTGTTCGTTCGCATAGCTAATATCTTGAATGCGCAGTAAAGAAAGAAAAATAGACGTCATGCGTGATTATTGAGAGCTTACCATATAATATCTATATATATATATGAAAAGAGAAACCTGTCAAATAATAAAATATAATGATTTATTAAGAAATGTTTTGCATTTATAGTAATATGTTCGTGCTTTTGGTCTATTTTAAAGAACATTCGAGATATGGCTTCAGAGAATTTTGTTCGGTATTTGTAAATAATTAATGAAAAAGTCGAAAAAGAACTTGTTTCTATGTTTTTTAGCGAGTGACGGTTCGCATGTTATCTAATTAGTTTTCAGACTAAAATCTATTATTCTATAATAAATGAGAGTTAAACCATTTAATGGGAAAAAGACCAATAAACGAAGACTGCCTATTTTCATTTATATTTAAATAAAAACAGAGTAAAAGCTACTTACATTCAAATCTTGGATACTCAATTACTTTTTTTTCCAAATCCGCTGAAAAATTTTGAACCGACAAGTTTTATGTCAGGTTGACAACATTGTTGCATGACAGTTTAGAATTTAGAAAAATAACAACTTGAGAAACATTGTATGATTTAATTGTTTCTATGGTTGTCAAAGTAAATTTACATTATATTATTCAAATAATTAAATTTATTCGATTGAAAGTGTTCGAAATCGGGTAAAAAGGGCAGTCTAAATGTGTGAATGTCTCTGTAAAATTGAAATTGACAAAGATTGTTCTTAATAATAAATAGACGCGACTAGAATATGATGATGAACAGAACGAAGATCTTGAAAGAAAAGAAAAATAGATAGGTTCTTTCAACCAGATAGCAAACATCTATGAAAATCTCTGTTTCTCTTTTTCCTTCTTGTTTTTTTTTCTCTTTCCTCACACAAACAATTAATGGTGATGAGCAGTATTACTACCACAAATAAAACATTGAATTCATTTTATATTTTCATAATCTGAATCATATAACATTATATAAACATTCTCAGAACGTGAAGTTAATGATCTAACGGACATATATTTCATTAGAACTAATTTGAAAATCTATTTTCGTATTTCTCGTTTTTTCTTTCTTTGTTTATTAATTCCATTAAACGTTTTTTCATGTTGTTTCAACTGTTTTCAAATCGTTTTTTGTTGATCTTGCCAACGTTGATTATGTTTATAAATTAAAATTGAAAACGAGAAAGAAAGAGAAAGAAAAAAAAAGGTAATAGCAACAATAGCTGTGTGTGATCAATCACCACTTGATTATAATACCATTTCTTTACTTTTTCCGGAGTAATAGTTAAAGAAACAACAATAACAACGGGCTGGTGCAGTTCGTTCATTCTTTTTCTTTCTTTTTTCTCTTTTGGTTGCTAACACATACGCATTTCTAATTTGTCTACGATTCCAAACAAAATCGATCGATTTGCCGAATAAAAAGCAAGTCTTTTTCAATTACTAGTCTATATATATATATATAAGTGAAGAAGAAGAAAAAGAAAAGAAGAAGCAGAATCAATTAGAAAAAAACAATCATTCAGGTAAATAAAAATGTTTAATTTATCATATAAACCTTAACAATTCAACAAGTCGAATAAGTGCCTATTAAATCACTAAAAGTTCAATGTAGTGTTCCCTCTTCGAGCTAAAAATATAAAAAAATGAACTCGAACTAAAAGAAAGAAAACACAATGAATTACTCTTTGTTTTTCTTTTTGTTTTCTCTTTGAATTTTTAGATAAATATAAGCGAATAGAGACATGAATACTTATTCATCAAGTGTTTACAAATTCTAGATTATGTCGTATGCATCGTTCCATTAAAACTAAGAGAAAACTAAAGAACTAAAACAAAAAATTAAAATCTGATTTTTTTTGTCTTGCAAAGTGAGATGATCTCATTGACAAAGCGAATTTGATTAATCAAAACAAAACGCACCTACACATTGAAAATTGTCACAATTATTAATCAAATTAATTGATTTGTTTTTCTTAATAGTTCTCAAGTTGAAACCGATCTTGACTCGTTTATTCAATCGTTTCGTGTTCGACGAAATAATTCTTTATCGATAAATACCAATCGAAATACTTATCCAATGTCGTCTTATCAAAGTCAAAGTGAAATGAATTTCTATTCAAATCCATCGGAACAACCTGAAATGGCTACTCAAACACTCCGTTCATTATCCCCTGAAGATGTACAAAAATTGAAATACAAGATCGCACTTGGTTCGAACTTTTAGGTTTTCAAGTAAAATCGAATTAGATTTCTGTTTTGTTTTATTTTAGACAAACAAGTTGCTGAAAAACAACTTCGAATTGCGCGTGAATGGGAAAAGAAAATTGAACGAGACAAGAAATACGTAAGTGCACGACTTCTTTACTTTCTCTCTCTCGCGCGCACGCTCTTCTATAATTGATTTAAAATCGTCAACAAAAGTGCCTCACAGCCTTGACAATTGATTTTGCCTTTTCTTTTCTGCATCAAAGAGAAAGAAGAAGAAGAAGAAAAAAGAAAATCATTGCTATGAGAAACGAATATACACACAACAAAATATTCATTTAAACGTTTTTTCAAGGTTCAACATCACCCATTTGGCCGACATCAACGAACAACAATTCTCAGTAAGGACGACAAAAACATCAAATTTCATCCATTTATTTTTCATTAATTATTAACTAGAAAAAGAAGAACTAGAAGAAATATTAACAAGAGGTCGTGCTCCTTCACCCGTTTTAGAAATGCCGCAACAATTTACACTTCATCAACAGCAGCAACCACCATCTTCAGGTTATATTACCGAGACTTATATACCTACTGATAATAATATTAATAATAATAATAATAATAACAACTCATCGACAGTGTACATGACACCACGACAAATGCATCAAAATAATGGTTATTCTCAATATCAACCCTATCCAAATAACACTCAATCTCAAACACAAATACAACAATTGAACAGCAACAACAATAATATTAATAATGGTTTACCTGACTTTCAACGTTTTTATGGGCCGGTACGTATTGTTGTTTGATAATAGTGACAACGAGATGTTGAGGGTGTTCGATAGTAAATAATAGGAAAAGTTCATAGAAGAAAGCGTTTGTTATTGAGAAGAATGAGAAGAAAAATGAATCTCTTGAGTCTCTGTCGAGATCTATCAACTAACATATTTAAATCCGGTTCAGTCACGAATCTAAACTGATTTTCTATTTCCAATTTGTGTCATCAAAGATAACGAACACCAATTCGAATACAAACGGTAATACAACTGCTCAGCCGATTAAAGGCGATGCACACGATCCATTCCTTTTATATGGTACTGATAAAAAGAATGCATGATAAAATCCTTTTTAATAACCTCATCTTTCTAATTAATTTCAGATCCAAATAAGGAAGGTCAAAATGTGTTTAATGTAATACCACAACAAGATTTATACGATCCATGGGGCCGCCCAGGGGCTGGAGCTCCGCTGATACATGTTCCAACCGGCCAAAAATTCACACGCTATTCCGGCAGTTTACAAGATAAATTAGTATTTGATTTGATTTTCTTTTTTTTTCCATTTTCTTTTGTTGATTCTAATAATCTTTCGATTATTATTTTGCTTTTAGAATCATGTCGGACCGCTTGGCTTCTCTGGCAGGCAACATACAGGAAATATTGAAGAGCAAAAACGCGATCTTGAATTGGAACAACGCCGTCGTCAACAAGAGGAAATGGAACATCGATCAAATGTAAATATAAAAATGAAAACCCACATAAACAAAACAAATATATTTATTCTAATAATACGCTTGAAATGATTAACAAGGTTTTAGTCTGACGTCTTTTTCTTTTCTATTTGTTTTATTAATCAATTTTGACAGCAGTTACCGGGATTTATTTAAGAGTCACCTGTGCATTTCGAAATAAATCCTATCATTTCTCTCGAGCGTGGATGTCATGAAATCTTGAT
>ERZ778027.537-NODE-537-length-85931-cov-11.718513_pt1 | contig 85931 bp, 102 predicted proteins | sample MGYA00375757_ERZ778027 | MGnify/ENA primary metagenome ERZ778027 (study PRJEB29350, sample SAMN05389817) | bioreactor metagenome | isolation source: Ammonium sulfate bioreactor | place: South Africa: University of Cape Town | collected 2014-02-18 ...
ACGATTTTGCCCAGGCAAAGAGAAAAACACGCCTGAATACTATTTTTATCATTATGATAAGAAAAAATGATTCACGTTTTGATTGCTGTTTGGATTTTGCTCAATACCGTGCAATGTAATTGCATGTATTTGCTGTAAGAATGCATATTACTTTCATTTTTCACCACAAATATTTTCTTTTGCGATATTTCATATGTGATTGAGTCATAAAAGTAATGTGTACTACTAATACTAACTGACATCTATTGAAACCAGTGTCTTTCTTTTATTTTAGATTTATCTGGAAATCGTATTTAGTGCATAGTTTTGTTCCGTGAAAAAAATCTGTACATAAAAAATGAGATTACAGTTTAGTATGAAATTTAAAAAGATGTATTAGAGTACGTCGTGTGAAAAGTGAAGTCAATATCCATAAAATCACAACAATAATCACATAAACTATGTAGATGATAAGTGAGAGATATCGTCTTGGCGTCCAAAGAACAGTCAAATGAGCAGTTTTAGTTTCTAATAAAAAACAAATAGTCAAATAAAAATTTCTTTTCTTGAAAAAAACATACCACTATCAAGTAAAAGCACCATATATCCAATACGTGCTACACCCATTCGATAGGAACACGTGGGTACAGAAATTTCATAGAGAAAATTTTTACTCGTGAGATCTAATGAATAGATTGGTTGAGTGAGAAACTCTTGAGTCAAAACATTGCCCATCATTGTATTTCGATCGTAAGATATAATAGAAAAATGATGGCTGTCACCTTTAAGTATTAGATTTGGTTCTAAATCATTAAAAAACGGCTTAACAAATCGATTTGTACGCGTTAACAGAGGCCAATGATTGAGTACAATTCGAAAAATAGCTGACATCGGTCGATTATTTAATTGTTCCATAATTTTCAGACGTTTTCCATCGATATATGAATCTGTCATATCAATATCTAACTGAAATTCTATTGGAATTTAATTCAACATGAAATCAATTTCGACGAAATCTCACTTTAAGAAATTGCACATCATTTTGATGATAGAGAGCAATAATTCGACCGAAATAATTTTGAAAACGTTCTCTTAATATCGGCTGTTTATCACCATAATATTCTCCGCCAACATCATTATCACCTGGAATAACAATTGAATGTTGTCCTTGATTTTTGTAAGTAAAAATCTTATTAAATCTTTCGAAATATCGTTGAAATTCTTGATCATTTGCTGATAATCCTTCGTCGAATATATCACCTAAATATACAACCCAATCAGGTCGAACGTACGCATTGACTCGACGGAAAGTTTTAGCTAAATATCTAGAGAATTCAAATTAACCTTCAATTAAAATCAATCAAATTCAACACACCGATCAGCATCATTTCTCGTGAGAAAACCAAATAAAAATTCATCTTTCTCGCCAATTAATTGTGGATCAGCAACAAGTAAAATCTTTTCAACTGTCGATCTTGATGAACAAACTTCGAAATCAAATCATTCTACGGAGATTTTATTTAATTACTTTTTCGTTAATTCATCAATATTCGCCCATTGAGATTCAGCCCATTCATAGACTAGATATTCATTGATAAAAACAACGACAATGATCGATATGATCAATATTCCACAACGAGTTGATTTCCATCGTCTGAATTTCGAATACGGATAACATCTTACTGAAGAATTCAATCGAGTCATTTATTTTTTTAAATAATCTGTAAATAGATCATATTCTCAGGTTTAGCAGAAAAAAAAACGTACAAAAAAAAAAGAAAGATTTTTTAGTTAGTCACTGGTATTTTTCTCATAGATTTTTTTCAAACGTTCCATTGCATCGAATAAATCTTTTGGAAATGTCGGCGACGTATCATTTAATCGCAATGCAATGCTATACATTTCTTTATAGTCATCGTAGACTAGTTTTTTACTATTAGTTAATTTTAGAATTTTAACAATTTCTTTGAGAAATGTTTGTATACGACCGTTTAAGATTGCTAAAAGACGTTGCGCTTCTTGAGCAAACATATCACTATAATCGTCGAAATCTGAACTCGTTCGATGTTGTTCAATAATTGCAATCGTTTCTTGACATTGAAAGGACGCACGTAGACCTTGTTGAGAATATTTTAAACGTGATGGATTATCGATTGCATCTAGATTCGAGAATGAAATTGATGTTTTTTCGATCGATGAATTTACTTTGAAGTTCGAAATCAGCGAGAGCAACTTCTTCAACTAAAAGACGGAGATATTCGAGTGGATTGTCATGTGGAGAGAATAATTTCAATGCTTTTTCGTAATGTAACGAAGCCAGTGAACGGAGATGTTTTCGACGAATTTTACTTTCCTTTTTTTTGTGGAGAAATCAAAATTAAATAGAAATTATATTGAAGACTAAACTTACTTCCGTACGAAAAGCATTATGAAGTAATGATGCTAATCGATGATGAATTGTTCCAGCTCGATATTTAGCTATTGAATAACGTTCGGACACATGACAATTTAATTCAACTTCAAGATATTTCAATGCACGAGTCATACATTCGATGACTTCTTTTTCGATCTTGAATAAATCATTGTTTTTTTTTCTTTTTTAAATTCAAATCAAATCAATTCACTTACATCTTCTTGAGATATTGTACTCAATGGTGCGTGATCTTGCAGTGATATTGCCATGGCAAAATAACTATTCGACAGTTCCCATGACAATGTTCGATAGATTTCGAATAGATCGGTTCGATTTTCGACTAATTTCAAACCACGAAGATAATATTCGAATGATTTCTGATAACTTTGCCGTTCTTGTTGAGTGAATTCTTGTGACTGACCATCGATATTCGGTTGAGAAAATTCAGCATGATATCTCATTAAACGACCAAGATTCGAATTTAGCAATGCAACATTTGTTAAATCATGAATCTTATCGAAATTGACAATGCCTAATTCGAAATTGTCGAAACTTTTACGAAAATATTCTTTAATTGTATTCGAATCTTGATTTGACGATCGCAATGCTTGAGCACAATGTTTCATCCAATAGACACCGAACTCATTACGAACATTACCGAGCCGTTTGAGTAATAAATTCAAACGTTCGTCAGTATTTTCATTGAGATTTCGAATAAGATTTATTGCGTATTCATAGGCATTGACACTTGCTTGAAGATTTCGTTCGATGGAAGTAGTTAATTCATAGATCCATGAGAAATCAGTTGTTTGCTCATCGATGCCGATTTCATTGACGAGATTTTCAATTTCTAAATCGATGTTCAATTGACTTTGATATTGTTCACGGAATTTATCTTGATCTTCGTTTGTTATCACATGTGAAATCATTAAACGAATATCACCGGCGAGACCAATGATATGTGAAAGTAATTTCTTCGATTCATTCGAAGTCGATTGAAGTTTTAATTGTGCATTGTAACAATTCAATGCGAGACGAAGATAACGTAAACAAGAACCATAGTTTTTCTCTTGTTCACATTGATTCATTAGACAGAAATAGGCTAATGAAGCTTTATGAAGAATAATTGCTTTCAAACGTTGATCGCCGGTTAAATGATTTTTATTATCGATTAAGAATTTCATTGAATTTCGAGTATTTTGATAGGGTAATGGAATAATTGATTTAGCTGATGTTGTTGTTGGTGTTGAAGGTTCGCTTTCGGATTGAGAACTAGCTGCTTGAATACGACGATGAATAGTATTACCATGCAATGCCTACGGATAAAAAGATCAAGAGAAAATTGTTAGACGAAAAATTATTTAAAAAAAAACATACAGCAATTAGATATTTGAGAGCTTCGCGAGCTCGTCCTTCTAAATTTCCATGTATCGGACTTAAACGTGGTACATCCTGACTTTTTCGATATCGATGTTGTTGAGGTTGAACAAGTGTTTTTATATCGACACAAGCAAACGTCACTGATTCTTTGGAATTTTCATACGCTAAATTATCATTAAATTCATTGGAATTCGAATTTTGTTCGTCATCAATTGGTATTTTATTTTCAGTTATATTATCATCAATAAACAAATCCGACATCATATAAGCAGCTGCACAATAATATTCCGGAAATTTTTCTGGATCGAGCATATCTAAGCAATGTTGCAACAAAGTACGTATCGTACTCGATTCTTTCAAACGCGTTTCATAATCAGAATTCAAAACTAAATTATGAGCCATTTTATAAAGCAGCGAAGCGACTGGTAATGTGTACGGATTATCATCTCGATCTGTTTCACATAAACTTGTTAGATCATATAGTTTAACAATATCATCATCAGGACCTTTGAACAACCAATAAGTATGTCCTTCTTTCGTTGCATTAGCTTTTAAAAATGATAATAAATTCGTTGCTAAATCTCGAACAACAGTCGGTGGAAATTGACAACCCTCTCGATAGGGTATATCTTCGGTTTTAATTATTTCATATGATTGTACAATTCCATCGACATGATAACACATAGCTAATTCAGGTACATTACACATTAAATTATCTAACCAACAATCGATTCCTGTGAGAACGTTAATTGGCTTGTTCATATCACGTAAACGAAGACTAACAGCTGGATGTTGTTCGTCGCCAAATATTGGCAAATCCGAACCGATTAACATTTTCATATTTTCAAATGTCCAATTGACTGTACGTTGAAATGGTGATGTGTACGTTGAATCTTTATTTTCATCATTGATTTCAGTTGCATTCGATGCATTGACAAGATCTTTTATTTGTTGAAGAAGTGCAGCATCATTCGGATCGGAACGCGTCAATTGAGGAAGTTCAACACTAGAATAATAATAATAAAACGATTTCTAAGAAATAAAAAAGCTAACCTTTTGCATAAGAATTTCACTAGACGATCTTTTCGAATTAATTCATCTCGTGTTTTATTTTTCTTATAAAAATGTTTGACGGATATATTTCGAAGAATTGTATCAAGGAAAAAATCTCGAAACCAAGTCCATTCATTCTTTTAAAAAAAAACAACAACTAAATCTTATCAATTCAATCTCCTTGAGTTTTACCTTTTCTAAACGTAATAAATGTGAATGTACATCGAATTCATCGAGAAGTATAGTTCGGCCAACACGATGAACAATCATTGAAATTTGACTATGTTTATTAAATGGGACTTTGAGTAATTTTTTAATATGCTAAATCGATAGATTATTCGAGAGAACTAATTAATTGAAAGAAAACAAACCTCGGCATCAGATATAACATCAACTTCGCCTAAACTATCTGTATGTGCATTGGCAGAACGAAAACTAGAATCAGAAAGAACAAGATAGATTATTCTCGAATATTCCGTCGAATGACACGGCATTTTAATTTACCTTCCGAAGATATCATCGTGATTTGATCGTTGTTGAAGCCAATATGAGAGTAAAAGAGCTATTTCATTGCTCCACATTGGTTTTTCATTTAAATCTATGAAATTCAATTCAAAGTATTGATTTGTTTGATGTCAAAAAGAAACGAAAATTGAAAATTACCAGTATTCTTGTCCAAGAAATTACATTTTATGTACGGAACTGTTTCGGGTTTATTAATTGAAACAAGACTTGACGAAGACGTCGTCGTTTTCGATGAAGAAGATTGAGCCATAAGATACTATCAAAAATTGAAATGAAACGTTTCTTTTTGTGTCTCGAATGAAGCAAGAGGGAGACACAAATGTGAATTATACACGTCAAAATTTTGCCCAATGAGTCAGCGAAATAGATGTCACATTAGTATTCGATCTCGGAAGAAGAAAGAATACAACGTAAAACACAACAACATAAACGGTTTTGTTTAGTCATACAATGACGTCAAAACTTAAAATAGCTTTAATTCAATTTCTAAGTTCAGCATCTAAACAACAGAATATAACTCGAGCATGTGATTTAATTCGTCAAGCTGCATCGAATGGTGCTCGTTTAGTTGTCTTACCCGAAATATGGAATAGTCCCTATGGTGTCAAGTATTTTGCGCAATACGCTGAAACGATTCCCAATGGTGAAACGACGGATGCATTAAGTGCTTGTGCACAACAATCGAAGATTTATCTCGTCGGTGGATCAATACCCGAACGTGACGGTGATAAACTTTATAATACAGCAACTGTCTTCGATCCTAATGGGAATTTATTAGGGAAATTCCGTAAATTACATTTATTTGATATTGATATACCGGGTAAAATAACTTTCAAAGAAAGTGATGCATTAGCAGCCGGCCAACAATTATTTACATTTGATATTGATCAAAAATATCGTATTGGTCTAGCTATTTGTTATGATTTACGTTTTCCATTATTGGCATCATTGTATACCAATCGACAATGTCATGTTTTACTCTATCCAGGTGCATTTAATATGACAACTGGACCAGCACATTGGGAATTATTGTTACGTTCACGTGCACTTGATAATCAAATGTATGTGGCTGGTGTGAGTCCAGCACATGATGAACAGGCAGATTATAAATCTTGGGGACATACAACATTTGTTGATCCATGGGGAACTGTTCTACAAAAATGTGAACTAAACGAAGAAATCATCTATGGTGATATTGATATTGAACATTTGAATACGATTAGAAAACAATTACCGTATTTATCACAGCAAAGAAAAGATATTTATACTTTAACTGAAAACAAACAAGATGATTGAAGAAAAAGCATGATTTGATTTGATTTGATTTGATTCTAGATATTTATATAAATATATACATATGGTCAATGCGCCGGCAGGCAATGAAATGGATATAAATGTTGAGAACAATCAACATATTCCAGGTGGCAAGCAACAGACATTACCAGAAGAACCTTCACTAGCGGCAGGTTTGTTTTATTAAATGAACTATAGTTTTAGAGTGCTATCAGGTATTTAGAGTCCTCGAATAAAGCTATGGGTAAGCTTTTTCGTTGTGTTTATTTTGTCTTACATGTCTTCTTTGTATTGTTATTAATCAGAGAAAAAACTCATAGATTTTTTTTGTTCAATATCTCATTTTGAATTTCATTGTTAGGTTGTACCACTACAAAAGCCGTAGAACAACCTTCAGATACCGGTAAATAATTCAAGTTTTCTTTGGTATTCATTCAATTAGTTCATGTCTAGAAAATAAAACAAACCCTAAAAATGGTCAAACAAATATTACTGATTATTTGAAACCAACTGCAGGTGGTAGAACTCCATCGCCAAATGTTAGTCAGATATTGTTGAAAATCTTTGATAATTACATTTCGAATATGATTTATAGAAACCTAAAACAGAAGCTAATAATGTATCTAATAAGAGAATATCGTCACCTAGTTCTGATGATGATATGGATGATGGCAACGGCAGATGGCAACGATCTACTATGAACACACGATCATCAAGCCGTTTATCTAGAATTTCAGTTCAATTTAATAACAGTGACGATGAAGAAAATACGAATTCAAGATATCATTCATGGTCAAAACGAGATGTCACTGAATATCGAGATCGCTATCCATGTGCACGAGATGATCTAAAAATCAATGCTAACTATAAATTTTATACCAACCAAATATCTTCTTATCCCGATGGTGATCTTATCGACAATATTCATAAGAAGTGGTTTGGTGATTATAGATTGTTAGAACGTCATCATGGATATATTCAATGGTTATTTCCAATACAAGAAAAAGGCCTCAATTGGTCAGCTGAGCCATTACAAAAACATGAGATTGAATCGATAAAAAAAGATCCCAAAGCATTAAAACGATTATTAAAATCATACAAATTAATGTAAATTGAATACATTTTGATTTTATACGATATTTGGAATGAAAACGTTTTTTAGGCTCGATTTTTACGGTTTCGAATTGGTAAATGAACAAACAGGTGAAATACGTCGTGCAAACGATGAGAGCTATCGAGATCGTTTTCGTAACCTCAATACTTCATCACATAATTATTTACGTATTACTGTAAGATTTTAAGTTGAAAGAAGATTATTTTCTTAATTTATGTACTTTTAGCGTATCTTAAAATGCTTAGGAGAATTTGAGTATGAACGCTTAAAGTTCGGGTTTCTCGCTGGTATTCTACGCGAAGCTATCACTGAAAATACACTATCGAATTGTCTTCGTTCATGTAAAGATTATTGGATTGAAACATTACGAAGTAAAGACGAACGACGTGCTATTCGACAATACGCTACAGAATTAATTGAATATCGAAACAAAGAAATGAATCCACCCCCATCACATCGTGCTATTCGACCATCAGCAGCAGCAGCGCCCGAAACCGGCAACAATTCAATGGAAGAATGAAGCATTTCTGTGATAAACTATTCACCAAACATTTTTTTTTTCGAAGATTAAAATGAAATATAATACTTAATTAAGAAAACGAAATTCATATGTTAAACAAGAAAGAAAAAACAAGCATTTGTCTTTGTATATCTAAAAAATCTACGACAGCACACGCACACAGTTAATGACAAGAGAAAAAAGAAAGATTTTTAACAAACTGCAAACAGATCAGCTGATATGGATATATATTGGTTGTTTTGTTTTTATAAAAATGTTTTTTTTTTGTTTTGTCTAGTGAATTCAGTTAAAGTTCATGACTAACTAAATGATTTAAAAAGAAAAACGTGTTTTTTTAAACGAAATTTCTTTTTCTTTTAATTATTTTTACGAACTTTGAACAGTAACTCGACATGATTTTTCCATTTTGCCTAATGTGTTACTAGCAACACATGTGTAAGTACCTTGATCATGTTCTTGTAAGGATTGAATTTGAAGCCATGATGTAAGAACATGAGCATTGGGTCCACCTCGAACTAATGTTGAGATACGATCGTCATCGGCTAAAGTGAAAAACAAACACTTCGATTAAAATTAACAAAAATTTTTAAAAAAAACTCCTACTTGGATAGACGATTTGTTTGCCTGTTGACGCTGTATAAACCCATTCGACAACTGGTAACGGAACACCAGCAGCTTCACATGTTAAAAAGACATTACTGCCAGTTTTATTCGCAACATCAACTGGTGGTAATGTGATTTCAGGTGCTAAATTAAAACGAATTATTTCCATGTTAGTTAAAAAAAATGAAAACTACCTGAGTCACATGGTTTACGTTTGAAAACTTTAATGATTGGTTTTTGTTCAATTTTAGCGAGTTTACTTGATTCCATTAAGTGACAGTAATTACGATAAGTTTTACCATCGGAACTTAATTGTTTTGAGTTTTTTTTTCGAAAGAAATTATTCACGGGAAAGAAACTTACCCACACATTTCCGTTTGATCATTACATTCGCAACGAGCTTCACGAGGTGCTCCACGACTATCCATACGAATTCTATTGAAAAACAAAATAAAGATTCGATTTTTTCGAATATATCAAAAATAAATAAAACCAACTAACTTGCATTGAAGATTTTCACCGCATGCTTCGTATTGTTTGCTCAATGGTACATCAGGATGATTGCATAGATCGCTCTCACGTTGAGCACAAACTTGACAACAACCACAACGATCAAGTGTTAATCCAGCGAGACATTCTTTGTCCAAAGTCTATACAAACAGATAACAATTCGATTTATTTTCTGTTTCTTAGTAAAACGAATATCTTACGACTGGACATTTGCTAATATCGCATGGTTCACATTGTTTAACTTGAGCTAGAACTGTCGAACAGTAGACAGTCAAAGCAACTATTGTTAAAAGATGAAGTCTGAACATTGGTAGGTTATTAATGTTAAACGGCGTTGATATGTACTATTTGTTCTTTCGTCGTTCTTTCTTGCTGTCTCTCTACTTGAGATATTATTATGTCCGTTTGCGGTTAGAAATGGAGAACGACGAACGCTTGGTTAGACAACAACGACGAGAATATTGACAAATCTCTTACCAGTATACATACAGTGAGTGAGAGAAAGCAAGAGAAGAGAGAAAAAAAGCCCTTTAATACAAACAAATGTACAGTAATGTACAGAGAGAGAGAAAGAAAAAAGAGAACAGAAAATTATGCTTCTTCTACTATAGTAGATATCTTCCAGATCTTTTCCATTCCAGCATATCTATGTTTACTCATCAATCTCTAGCGTCCTTCCTTTCTATCTAGGTTTATTTTATCTAAGAGAAGAAAATATTCTCGAGAAATACAATTAATTCTTCCCTATCTATCTAACCGGTCGATTGTACAATATTGCATAAACTTTGTACTTATTCTTTCTTCGTCTTTCTTTTTTGCCTCTTCTCGTTCTGTTGATATTCACACGTATAAAGATTGTATAACAAGAAAAAGAAACGAACAGACAGACAGACAGACAAAAAAGGCTTGTACCATCGTCCTAAAGAGAACATTATTAGAAAGACGATTTCCATAGTGTCCTTCGACTGTTCGGCATAAACATCAAGGATTAATCTTGATCCCTGAAGATAATTATCCAATTGCCTCAAAATAACAGAATGTTCAATTCAAAACTATCAATTAAAGAATATCATGAAAAAAGACTTTATCTTTTAATTGAAACACCCTCAAGGTCTTCGGGGGTATTGCATTTGAATGATGATGACGAAGAGATTAAACAGAGCTAATGTTTTCTTTAATTTTCAATAGCAATTTTGTTAGTCACAATGGAACTTCACTTCTATTCTCTTTTTATTGTGGGCGGTATCATGGTCTATAGATTATACTCTACTATCGGAAACAATTTAAATTCACGTATAGATCATAACAAAAATATGAGTATTCAACTGTAATCGATTTTTTTCTAAAGTCATGACTTCTATACCCATTATTTATATAAATTAGAAGAGAAATCATTAGTGAAGTTAGTCTTTTTTTAAATAGCATGATAGATTCAAAATTTTGGAGATGTTGACAGTTTAAAAAAAAAGTCTAGATCTATGACATTGTTGTAATTTTTTTTATTATGAGCAAGATAAAAAAACAGAAATTGTAGTGGAGTTTGTTCGCGAGAGTGTTTTTTTTTCATTACTACGAACTTGACGTCATTCATTATTAATTTTAAAATCGATTAAACTATCACAACAGTATGCTTGTTCTGTTTAGTTTTACATTTGTAATTAATTTTCTAAGTCGGATCAAGGCAAAAGAAAATGAAGTTTATCCGATTTTTTTATTTATATATATATATCTATGCAAAAATAGTGCGAGTGTGCAAATGAAAAGATGAAGTTTTTTTTTGTTAATTGAGACTTGTCATGTTCATATACTTGTTTACTCCTTAAAATGTGATATTTTTTCCTTTTTAGAGTTTAGGATCTAACTAAAACACTCGAGATTATTTCGATGTGCTTCTTTTGTAAAAACGAATCTTTACATAATACGTTAGATAGAGAAGAAAAATAGTAATTAAGGTGTACTGATACATATATATAGGCAGGAAATCGGATGTACGTCGTTGTAGTATGTAGAGCAAGGTAAGCGAAAATAAAGAGTTAATATTCTTGTTTTATGTTTACAGTTGACACGTCATTTTGCTTTGCGTGAGTTCATAGTTACGATTAGCTTAGGGGCGGGTGTGTGTGTGGGCTCCTATTAGCTTTTTCCAGTAAAATGATCAAATAATCGGACTTGTTTTATTTCCTCAATCGATTTTCTTTGAAAACTTTTATAAATTAGTTAGTTTGACTATCTGAATGAATGCTCGTCTATTACCTGAGAACAAGCCCGAGTATCCCAATGGGAAATCATTACAAAGTTATAAAAACAAGGATATACGATCAAACACAACAGTGTCTCCTACACAGAGTAATCAGACAAACGAAGCCAATTGAACAAATTGTTTTCCACGCATTTATTTTTTTAGACATATAAAATATTCAGTTTAACTTAAGTACTATTCATTTCCTATTTTGCATATTTAGATGTCGAAATCAATTTTTACAACCACCTTTATTCTATTATGTTTGGTCTTATGTATTTCATGTTTTATAACAGATCGTTTCTATGCTAATTTACTAGATGAAGACTATGAACTTCCACAGGTCGTTTATCCCAAAGGTGGATTCTACTTTCGCCCTCAACGTTCTTCATTCGATCATTATCGTCAAAATCGAAATTCTTGGTTTCGTGTTTCAAGCTATCAACATTTGAAACCAAACAGCGTTTCAGAAGAGAAAAATTCCGGAGATAATCTTATGCGTTGGGGTTAATTATTGAAAATAAAAAAAATGAATTCAATTGACAATAATAAGATCTTTTTCTCTTCTTCTTCTTCTTCGTCTGCTTCTGCTTCTTATTTATATTGCTCCATTGTTTAATAAATCTCAAGTGACATACGAAATTGTCTGTACGTCAACAAACAGACAGGTAATTAGAGGACGCAATAACGAATACATATTCAAATCCGTCATTTTAATCAAATTTTGTTTCGACTAAGAGGCTTGTTAAACGCCTACGTACGGATGAGTTTTATATAAGAATTAACTTTCATAATGAATTAATCAGAATACAGAATATTTTCCAAAACTATCAACGAGAAACATAATGTATCTATCCAGTGTAGTTTTTTGTCTTATTGCTGTTATTCTAATTATCGGTACATCAGCGTTACCGTCGAGAAATCTTTTACAAGCCGATGATAGTTTAGATCCAACTGAAATTCAAGATATTTTCCGGCGTTCGAATGATCTTTCAGCATGGTCATTCAAACGTAATTCAGCTCTTTGCGACTATCGTCTACAATTTCGACCATCTCCATTAACATCAACTCTTTGCGGATATGGTTTGTTGTCAATTCAAATCATCAAATATCTCCTTTATCTCTTTTTTTTTCTAGGAAATACAAATAAAGTCGAAAATACCGTTCAAGTACATCCATTTAAATACGGCTAAAAACTTTACACTTTTATTCATTTTCATTTGATTATTGTAATCAGAATAATAAAAACATCGAAATAAATATTCATTCGATTAACTTTGAGAGTAATCAGACAGTCTTTCTCGCATTTCTCGTTTCGTAATCAAGCAAAACATTTGAATAGCAAATGTGTTTAATTATTAGGTTTTTCTTTATCTCGAATTGAATAATTATTAATTAATTGTCTCAGTTTTAATATCTAAAAAGATACTTCTGGATTGAATATGTAGGTGGTATCGCCATACATATCTACAGAATTTTTTCAGCACACACAAATGAAACAAAAAAGAGAAAGAGAGAGAGAGAGAAAAAAAAGAAACAAAAACAAAAAACATAGCAACTAAATCGGGAGACAGAAAACGAAAACAAATGGCTTCATTTGTTGTTGATTTTTTTTTCATTTAAACATATAGATACACAAATACATGTATATAAGCACTGACGGACAAAAGAAAAAGAAATCAAGGAATACAGTATTCTTGAAAAGAAACTAAAACAATGTGAAAGTCTCATGTCTTTCGAATCAGATCATTTAAGAAGATTTTTTTGAATTTGTCGTTGGAGAACCATTCGGTGTTGAAGATTTCTTATGAGTAGATGATAAATCGAGAGAATCGGTAGATAATGAAGATACTAAATCAAATCATAAATGATTAGATTAAATAGTAAAAACATATTTATGTGTTTTTATTTACTTGGTTTTGTTGATGAACTTGATCCATTCGAATTCAAAGAAAACGGTCCGATAAAATTGGAATAATTCGTGTATGGATATTCATTACCATTTGTTGTTGCTGTTGTAGTTGTTGAAGGAGGAGGAGGAGGAGGAGGATTTTGTCCATTTGATAGACGTGAAACAATATTCGTTTCGGACATTTTTAATCGTTGTGAAACCGGAGGTAGACGAGCTAATGTTGCTGGTAGTTTATTAATTTCTTGTTTCATATCATTTAATAATTCTTCTAATTGTGTTAAAACTTTATTAAGAACTGTATTAGCTGGTTTATTTCCTGATAAAGATTCTTTCGATAAATGTTGATGACATTCAGCTAAACATTCGACTTCACTAAAACGTTGTGAAAGTGTCAATGCTGGATTGGTTTGTTCCATAGCAAGACCAAGAAAAGCAGCTCGACGTAATTGTTCTTCGATAACAAGTGCCTGTTCTAATAATTTAAAACGTCGTGCAAGAAATTTATTCTTGATTTCAAGAAAATTTCCTTTCATCATATCCATTTTAAATGGTTCGTTAATAATCGAAAATTTCGGATCACTTTGAATATCTTGCCAACGCGAATAACCATGTGTAACAATGCCAGCTAATAGCCAATAATCATGACGACGATGCCAAATATCTAATTCATGATTTGGCGTTAATGCACGTTGCTCATTTAACCATAAGGAATGAAGTTCAGTAAAACCACCATCGGCAATGTTGAACATGAATTTGAAATCTTTTAATTTTTCATTACGAATTGATTGAGATTTTTTATTCGATGATTTTGTTGATTCAGTCGTTGCTGGAGGAGCATCGGCAGCAATTGTATCGGGGTTTGTTTCAGTAGCTTCAGATTTGACACTCGCATCTTTCATTTCGATTTCATTTTCATTTTCAGTTTCATTTTTATTATTAATTAAATCACTTAAACTCATCGATTCGCCAATTAAATCATTACTCGATGCACTTTGTGTTAATGGTTCATTTTTAACTTCAACATTTGCTGTTTCACTTGTCGTATTCGGTTTAATATCTTTCGGTTCTTCACTAGGCGGCGTTTGTGAGGGTATCGACCAAGATCCATTAATACTTTCGAATTCTTGAACTTTCTTTCTTATCAATGACATAATACCAATACGTGAGAGAACTTGATGCCTCGATAGACCTTCACGTGGTACACCATCGGAAAATGTTTCCGAATTATCGGCTGTATTTTCGCATAAATGTTTCATAAATAATGAAACATATGCACGAAATTCTTTCTCGGATTTACAACGTAAATCACGAACTAACCATTGAGATTTGAATGCATCTGGCGGCGGAATACCGAAACGTAAGATGGCATTTAAAAATGCTTTACGTTGTCGAGGATTGAAACCTAAGATTTCGATATTCGTACCCGATTTCGATATCAATGGTGGTAATGGTCGATCACGACCTGTTTTACGTCGACGATCGGATGTTTCATCAAAATCAACATCTTCATCTTCGCCACCAGCCGATGGCGCATCATATTCACTTGCAATATCCGAGTTATGTTCGTTCCAATTGTCATCATTCGTTGAAACAACATAATTCACATGTCGTTTAATACGTTTACCTTTGCCATAGGCTAAACTTTCCGTTTCTCGATCCTGTTCAAATTGAAGACGTAATAATTTCTCCCAATAATTCGGATCTAAAGCTTCTTCGACAGCTTGTGGTTGTTCACGAAAATCATCTTCTTCATCATCATTCATTTCTCGTGTCGCATACGATGCAACTTTGAAACTTGACAAATATTCATTCAAACCATCTTCTTTCTCTTGTATGCCTTCTTGTGAACGATCAAGTAGCTTTTCAATAGCAGCATCATCGTAATGAATTCGTGCACTACTAGCACTTTCGCCACCTTCAGTTGTAGCAGCTATTTCTTCATCTTCTTTGAAGAGATCTTCGGTACCAAAACGTAGAATATCATCGAGTTCTTTCTTGCTCATATTTGTACCGCGACCAACACCTGGACGAACGACTAAATGTGTTAACATCATTTTCTTCTTGGCTACTTGTGTAATACGTTCTTCGACTGAACTACGAGTAACAAATCGATAGATCATAACTTTATTCTGTTGACCAATACGATGTGCACGAGAAAGAGCTTGAATATCATTATGTGGATTCCAATCACTATCGTAAATAATAACTGTATCAGCTGTTGCAAGATTAATACCCAAACCACCTGAACGTGTCGAAAGAAGAAAACAAAATTGTTCAGCACCTGGTGCATTAAAACGATCGATAGCATCTTGTCGATCGGTGCCACTTGTTTTGCCATCCATACGTTCGTATTTATAGCCCATGTATTCGAGAAAATCTTCAAGAATATCTAACATTCGTGTCATTTGCGAAAAAATTAAAACACGATGTCCTTGTTCTTTTAATTTTTTTAACATTGTCGCTAATAACTCTAATTTACCACTCGCTTTTATTAAAGCTGAACCTTCATAAGCCTTCGTAGCTGTTAATGGTGCTTCGAATTCACCAGCTGGTAGAAGATACGGATGATTCGTACATTTTTTTAATTCCATAACAATATTTAATAATGATACTTGTGCACCACCGCCTTTGACATTCAATGCATCGAAATTTTTTGTTAAAATAGCTCGATAGTATTTCTTTTGCAAAGGACTTAAATCAACTCGAACGATGAATTCCGATTTCGATGGCATATTTTTCAAAACATCAGCTTTCAAACGACGTAGCATATGTGAACCTAAGACATCATGTAATTTAGCAACTTGTTCATCTTTAGCTAGATCACTGAATTCTTTTAGAAATCCATCCATATCACTGAATTTGTCGGGCTTAAGAAAATTTAATAAATGATACAATTCTTCGAGATTATTTTGTAATGGTGTACCAGTGAGAAGAACTTTGTAACCAATACTAAATTCGAATAATGTTCGAAAGAATCGTGATTGATTATTTTTTAAACGATGTGCTTCATCGATAACAAGAACTGCCCAATCGACAGACGAAAGTGTTGCTGAATCGACGCTCACCAATTCATAGGATGTTAACAATGCATGAAATTTAACTTTGGCACCACTACGAATACGACTTGCTCGTGGACCAGCACGTATAGCATCGTCTTCAAATGAAAATTCATGTTTACGAATAACGGATCGTGCTTCTTTATCGCCCGTATATGTCACAACATACATATCCGGTGCCCAATATTCGAATTCTCGTTCCCAATTAATAATTGTTGCTAATGGTGCACTAATAAGAAATGGTCCACGTGAAAGACCTTCTTTCAATAGTGCTTGTAAGAAGACGATTGTTTGAACGGTTTTACCGAGACCCATCTCATCAGCAAGAATAACATCAGTATTTTGAGCAAATGAGTAACGTAACCAGTTGAGACCTTCTAATTGATAAGGATGAAGTGTACCACCTGTAGCCTCGATGAAATCCGGCTGTTTTTCATAACGTTTACGTGGTGGTGGATATTTTCCTGAACGTTCATCATCACCTGAATCACCGTAAGCATCAGTCGAACGAAGATCGTCTAATTCACGATTCGATCGACGAGTTACTTTTGTTGAAATTGCTTTTTTCTTTTTCTTCTCGTCAGCATCCGCTCCATTTCGTAATTTCCAATAATTATCAATGTGTTGTTGCCAATTTTCGATTGTATCCGTGTATTCACCATCTTTGTCGACTTCCCATGTTGCTTGATCATAACCTAATTCTCGCCATTTAACTAAATAATACGTTGGTTGACCTTTTTCTTTTTGATGATTCAATATTCGATGTACACATAACCATTCAGGTCGTATACCATTTTTATAGTAACGTTCTTCTAATTTTGGATTGTAATAACGACGTGATACTTCATCATCTTCAACAGCTTCACCATCCATTTCAATTGTTGGTTGAGGTTGTTTCGAATCACCAATTCGTTTAATATAATATCGCCATAATGATGATTGATGAACTTCAACTTGTAGTTCAGGTAACCATTCACAAGCCCAATAGGATAGACCATCGTATTTAACAAATAATTCTCGTGTTTTCAATGGACGTCGAATAGTGCCCGGTGGTAAATTTGGATCGAGAATTGGTATAAGACGTTGTTTAACATCAGCACCTGTCTCAGCACCTTCAGCTGGCGGAACTGCATCAGGATTTGTTGTTGTTGTAATCGTACGTTTTTCGATGATAGTCGTTGTTGTTGTTGCTGATTCGCCATTGTCATCGACTTTTGTTGTTTCAGATGTTTTCGTTTCGCTTGTAATCGATGAATGAGAATCAGGATGTGTCACCCAACGCCATGTTAAGATTTTCTTAACTGTATACGGCGGTGGTTCAATAGTACATCGAGGACAAAACCAATCGTCTTCAGGAATGACTGTCATCGGTGGAATTAGACAATGCATATGATATGACGACGGACAACGATCACAGCATAATAATTCACCTCCATCACGACAAACTCGACAATATTCCATATGATTATCTTCTTCTTCTTTGGCTTGTCGAGCAGCTGTTGCAAGAGCTGCTTGTCTCGTTCGAATACTGATACCATTTTTCGTACAGTCTGGACAGGACCAATCGCCTTCGGGTGCTTGTTCAAGTTCAGGATCGAGACAAACAAGATGATACGCTTTCGGACATGTATCACAAAGAATAATTTCACCACCTTGTTGACATACTTCGCAATAATCTTGATGATCGGTTTCATATCCAGCTTGTTCAAGTGGTAGATTTTCCGTATTGTCAACTTCTTCGCGTACTGGTCGACGAACATTCAATCGTGCTATGACTTTACGTGGTTTGGGCGGTTTTTTTGCTCGTTTTTTCTTCGGTTGTTCTTCTTCTTCGGTCATTTCACTTTGAACGAGCATAGCTTCGAATTCAGCATCGGACTCATTCGATGGATCATCGTCATCGCGTTTCTTACGTTTTCGTTGTCGATTGGATTTTTTCGTTGGTTTAACTTCTTCGTCATCGTTTGTCAACGAAACATTCATCTGTTCTTTTACTGTTGATGTTTGATCTTTCTGAAGTTTTATTTTCAAAGCTGGAATTTTCTTATTTGTCGTTTTACGTGACGATGATGAATTCATAACAACTGAATCATCATCGTCCTGTTGATCATTAGTATCATCGGGATCGGTTTCATTTTGTATAACTGTTCGACGACGACGCGAACGACCAGTCGTCGAAGGTTCTTCAGTATCCATACGATCACTACCTTCGGGATCATTATTGGAATCTGTTAGAGTATTATTAAGATTGGTTTGATTTGTTTTAAGTTTGAGAAATTCACGCCAAAAAGCAGCCAATAATATTCCCTTTTGTTGTGCTGATAATTGTGGATAACGAGAATTAAGCATTGGACGTATAGTTTGTTGGAAGAGTTTAATAGTTGATAGATTAACATAATCATTATCGGAATATTTCATTGGAATATAATCAATTCCGAATTCATCGCAAATCTCTTTCGATGATTTCTGATCCTAGGAAATAAGTCAATTTGAAAAAAAAATTCTCTCATTTTCTTCTTTCCTACTTTCGTTTTTTTATTTGTACTTTCATCATTGGTATTCATCGAATTTATTTCATCAGACATGATAATCAGTTCGTTTTCTTTTTTTGTCTTATTAGTTGACTATCATCTAGAAGATTTGAAAATAGAAATGAAAATAATCAACAAAAACAAAAGTATAACACCACCCACACACGAAATTTGTCCTCCCATCTTGCTTTTTTTTCCGTTCTTTCCTCTATACTGCCGTCTGTTTATTAATGATGATGAGTTAACTGACATTAATTGAACTCCTTCTATCGTGGCAGATTTACGTCCAGCATGAAATTGTCACCAAATGGCGCTAGTGAATATGACATTTTTACTAGAGCCAGTAGCGACATTTCGATAGATTTATGAAGTATATCCAATGATTGACTGACATGACAATTAATATAGAGATCGCTCGAATACATGTTTAAACAGTTCGAGTTTATGAAATTTTAATTATTTTATTAATTAACTTACTTTTTAATTGATCACGAAAAATTGTCGATATTTTTCGTTTTTTTTTTCATTCGCTAGGAAATTTTATTGATGTGTAGTTTTAATTATAAAAACTTTAGCGTCGAATTTTGATAAAGAAAGAAATGGTTAACAATTAAGTGCACTTGACTGCCCTGTGACCCGTTATTCGTATATGTTTAATGATAGGGGCGAAATATAAAAAAAAGAAAAAGAAAAGAGGGAAGGAACATTCGAGACTATTGTTGATTTCGATAATGACTTTTTGTGTTCTGTCTTTATTTCAATGTGATAGAAAATGAAGATTTTCGCGCTCTTATCTGCATACACACACGATTTCTCTCGTGAACGGTGCTTTCATTTTGGGGATTTGTGTTATGTTAATAAGCATAGTTCTCACAAGTGCTCAAATATAGAGCACCATTGTTTGTTTTCGTGGATCGATGTCAAAATAACCGCGCACTAGTTCATGCACGAAATCGGTTAAAGCGGATTACAAATTAATCAAATTGCGAAATGTCGATTAAATTGTCTGAAATAAATCGATTTTGAAAATTTCCTTTTCTATCACCGTATGTTCATTCAGAATGCCAATCGATCTTATTGACTTAATTCTATTATCTATCTTCTCAATCGATCGATATAGAACGTCTATAATTTCACATAAAACCAATGATTATGTTCGAATATCATATATCCGTGTCTCCGAGGCATAATTGTTTTTAATGTATGCACATATGTTTTGGCTTTTTTTTCTTGTTCACTTTTATTTTTACATGAAAACAAATTTTCAAACAGTACTTTCCATACGATTGACAGTTTCATCGAAATCACAATTTTCAGAATCGGTTATATTCGGTCGATTTTCTCCGTCGAGACAACTATCAATTCTTGACATTGATGTATTTGCTGAATGTGTTAATGTTAAATATTGTGTTGCTTTTGGACCATCAATTAATTGTTGTTCAGGTGGATTATCGTCATATTTTTGTTGATCTACATGTCTTGTATCATGATTATAATTCGTAATTGATGTGTTCGTATCATTTAAACGTGAAAATTTAAAATAATTTTTCAACGGTGTATATTGAAGTATTTCACCGATAACATTATAGACATCTTGTCGAAATTTACGTCCAGTAAGAAAATAAATATAAAATTCGAGAACTGTATCGATCAAAGATAACATTCGTAAAATAAGATAAACATTCGATGTTTTGATTTCTTCAGTTATACGTGAATATTTCGGACGATAACTTGATTTAACATAAACATAAATACTTGCAATACTATTCGTTGTTAAAAAAACGAAACTAGTTGTTAATGTAATTGTTGTTTCATAACTGAGATCTTTTCGTGTTAAATCTGTTCGTGCATGTCGTAATGATGAACGTCGTAATAGATCGGTTCGACGAAGACCATTTTCGAGTTGTGCACATGTGTTTTTTCTTGGTCGTTTTAAAACTCGAAGAATAATAACTAGATTTGTTGCTGCAACTATTGTAAATGGTATCAATGACGAAACAATAAAATTCACAACCGGTGCATTATAAATTAATTCTTGTATCGATTGAAAACCACCGAATGAAAAATAGCCCATTTGTCGGCCGAATATAATATTACAATAGGTAAATGTTTCATTACTATCTTCATTTAAAAATGTTTCGACAAGACTTGGATAGTAGAATAAATGCCAATTATATGCAAGTCCGCAAAGCATCATTAAAAGAATTAAAATACAAACAAGACAAGGCGTTGGTTGAGGTAAATATTTCGATTTAACTATAGTTGCTAAACGTATTGTACATGCAAGTATAACGAAACCAATTGACCATGATACGAATATATCACTACTACGTGAGAGTATACAGAATAGCTTCGATGCGTTTATTTTATCATCAGTAACGAAGAATTTCGTATCGAAAATAAACGTCCAAAGAAGAGGAACGAAATCGAAGATAGTTTTAAGTAGAAGAAGAATGCCGGTTGATGTTCCTCGAAGCTAAACAAATAGTTCTACACGAAATGACTTTGATTGAAATCGAATGATACAAACCGGTTTACGAAGAAAAATAATACAATTAAAAACTTTGCCAATTAGTCCAACAGTAATTAAAACAATGGCAATTATTTGAACAATATATGTATATCTAAACAAAATGAACTCTTAGCCCACACGTATGTTTTATTCTTCTTTTGTAGTTTTTTGTTTTAATGTTTTATTCTCACGAGATTCGAACATTATGATTGATGACTTATCCTAATGACATTTTTGTTCTATGAAGATTTCGACGTACTTTTGTGCAGTATTATGATATAAACTTGTATGTCGTTGCGAACATTGAGTTATACATTCGAGATCGTACGTGTCATTACCAATCATAGCACCGGTATTATTATCACTTGAACATGATGCAATACAAATGAATAATTCATCGGCCATTTTCTTTTTTGTGTTTCAATTGATTATTCGACTTGTTAAACTAGCAGGTTCTTTTTCATTATGAAATTAATAATCTAGAGAAAAAGAAGATTACAGAAGATATCTTTTGATTTCAAAACTATGCCGAATTTATCATAATGACAAGTGCAAAACTTATTGCTGACGGTTTGGAAATCACACGAATGAATACAATGTATCAATAAAATCGCTAAACAATAGAACGAGAGAGAGAGAGAGAGCGAGAGAGAAAAACTAATCTATTCCTGACGAAAGCTAAATCGTTTATGTTATGTCGAGCCTATTCATTATTATTATCAGTGTCAAACGAAAGTATTAGTTAGATTGTCTTTCAAACTACTGTTTGGAGTCTAGGGAGACCTGAAACTAATTATTTATTGTTGTCGTTTTTTATTTGTTTGGCGTTTATTCGTCTATATTATTAGAAGTATCTCGTTTTTAAAAGAAAAAATAAAAGAAGATGAACACAAACAGGACAGATATGGAAACGGAAATGTGCATCGATGGTTTTTGTCAATATTTTTCTTGTCACATGATTAATATTTCGAGGACATAGGCTCAGTCGATCTTGATTATAGGTATCTTCATATCTGTCAATAAGATAGCACTAGTAAACCTTAATTATCGTCATTTCTAATGATTTTCTCTTTTTCAACAAACAAACTAAAAGTAAAAATGCGTAGAACATTTTTCGAATTAATCAACTATCTATTAATTATGATCCACTCGGATAAAACTATGATAATCTGCTTACAACATTCTGTTTTCAATCCAAACTAATTGCATAGATATAGTTCGTTAGAACAAACAAATAGAATTCGAATCTATCCTAATTTTTTATTTGTTTTGTTTGTTAGTTAAAAAAATAGTTCGTCAATTTATTACTCTCGAATGAAAATAACTACAAGTAAAAACTTCAACTAAAATAATTAGCTCGATATGTGTTTGTTTTTTTTCCTTTCTTCGGTCGTCGTGTTTTCCCATGGGTTAGAACAGGAATAATCAGAAGATTCTTCAATGTGAATATAGAGAAGATGACAGATTATTTCGCTCGTGAGAAAATGAAAGGAATCTCTAGGATTTGAAAATCTATCTTTATCTTTCCGAAAAATCATTTTGTATTAAAAATAAATATATATTAGCCTGGAGTTGGTATGCGATGATATCGTTTGAGGTCAAAGGCAAAAGCAAAAGAGAGGGAGTGAAAAAACTAAATGTTTCAACAAAGAATTCTTCTACAATAGTAAAAATAGAAAGAGAAAAAAGAGAGAGAAAAAGAGAAGAGAGAAGAAAAAGAACTTCTTCCTGTATTGTCATCAATTGTGATTATTTCTCGTAGTTTACCTTTTAATTATCCTGACATAAAAATAGACGCCGTTTTTATCTTTCTATTTCTATTAAGTTCAATGAATTAATCTTAGCAATTATTTAATCTAATTGAATACACACATTTCCACTCGCTCGATCAGAAAAAGAAGAAGAGGAAGAAGACAACGAGGACGATGACAAAGCTTTCGTATCTAAGAATAATCGGAACATAAAACCTCACTCTAAGAACGCTTTCCTTATGTCTCTCTCTCTCTATCGTCTGAACTAAGTGCATGCAATTGAATTGATTAAGAGACAAAAAAAGGAAAGAAAATAAGAACAATCTCTCAATGATGATTGTTTCTTCTTCTTCTTCTTTTTCTTCGTTTTCTCGTCTGTAGTGTTATCTGTTTATGAATCAAATTAGTTTGACGATACATTTATTTAATCAATCGAAAAAAGGAAATTTATGTCGAGCAGAATCAGGCTTTTTTTTATTTTTAAGAAATCCACAGGTACATTTAAAAATAAGAAAGAAGAAAAAAAAAGAAAATAAATATTTATTACAAAACAACATTGACTAGAAATGATTGAATTTTGAGGCATTTATGTTTCATTTTTTTCGAAGAAGTATGAAATACAGATACAGAAATGATAAAGGAGAGACTAGATTGATTAGATTGTTCATGTTCACAATTACGCCCAAACCTACAAAAAAAAACACATCCTCACACATGCATTCAAATAAATAGTTTGGAATCAATCATCATACTCGAATTGTACAATCCCAAGAGCCAGTACCTAATGCTGTACCATCTGGCGAGATTTTCAATGAACTAACACGATTTTCGTGTCCATATAGAGTAGCAACACGTGAACCTTTTAATGTATCCCAAACATTAATACAATAATCGCTGTAACCACCGAACAATAGTCGACCTATAGATAAATCAAATGTTTTGGTAGGCAAACAAAACAAAAATCAATTCATATCGATACCACTCAATGAAAAATCGATTGCATTGCATGAAAATATAATTGACTCTTTCTTGAATATTGCGACTTGTCGATCGGCACGTAAATCGAATAATCGACACTAGAATGAACAAAAATGTTCATCAATGATTTTCATTTGTTTTTTTTTTGATTTCATACAGTTGCATCGTCTGATGCCGAGGCAAATGCATCACCACTTGGATAGAATCGAACAGCATTCACATCGGATTCATGTCCTTCGAATGTTTGAACATAACTACCTGTTCGAATATCCCAAACCATGGCAATATGATCCGAACTCTAGATAATAAATTCAATTAGTAATGAACATTATTTTCTTTTTGACAATTCGATTTACTCCAGAGACAAAGATGTTTCCTGCTTCTGATGGTGAGATGTCAATACCCATAACATCGGCTTGATGGCCTTGGAATGTTTGAATAGCAGTACTACTTTCGATGTCCCATAATTTAGCTGTACTATCTCCACTAGCTGTTAAAAGCTATCGAAAATAAAAATCATATGAAGTTAATAATTGATTTTCGTTGATCATACTTGTTGATCGGAATGCATGAATTTACACGATGATATATAATTGGCATGCGTTGCAACAACTTTTTTATATTTATTCGCATCGTCATCCGAATTTAATGGATACAATGTTAATTTATTATCCAAACCTCTAGGCAAAAGAAAATCAAGTCAAACTTTCGATTATTTGAAAATGATTATGCGTTTCTTTACCCGCAAGCGACCGTTGTTGCCGAAGGTGAATAAGCACAAGCTAAAACCCATGTTGTTGGCATTGTAATGGCATGCTAAGAAAGCAGAAAAAGAAATCATTTGTTCTAAGAAAATTGAAAGTATTTCAATAAGCAAACTTCTTTATTTGTTGTAAATGCGTCCCAAACAATTAATTTGCCATCTTGTGATGTGCTGACCATGTGTCGTTTGTCATTTGACCAATCTAGTGCAAGAACTTTGCCTTGATGACCTTTGAGAATGCGTCGAGATTTCGTTGTAAATGGTGGTAAACCATCGAGTTTTTCTGCAACTGTTGTTACTGAAGACAAGAAAAAAAACAATTCAACAGATTTTTATTTAGATTGTTTTGTTTTTGTCTAATGAAAGAAGAAAAAAAAAGATAATTATTTACATTCCATGTCGTTGAATTTCGCTCGTTCTTCTTCGAGACGAGCTTTTAATGATTCAGCTTCACGAACAAGATCATCAATTGATTCCGGACCTGAACGTTCAGTTACAACAGCCATGATATCTGCTTATGAGCGATATGAACTAATGAAATGAAGAAAAAAAAACAACTCATAATCTCGATGAATCCATAGTTTATTCTATGGAATCTGACATTTGAATAGATACAAATCGTTGTCAAGCATGGCGATAACAACGAGCACACGAGAGGAAAGAAAAGAAAGAAAAACTATTTCTCTTCATTCGAACGAACATGGACAAACCTCAAATTATTTTACATAGTCAAAAGTCAGTTAATTATACAGTTTTTGATGTTAAATGGATTCCGACATCGGCAAAATTTATTTCATTGGGTAATCACGCACGTGGTACAGGTGCTTTAGAAATATTTGAAATCACTCATGGAGATACAACTGTTGTTTCTCAAGTATGATGATCTTTTGTTTTTGTTTTATTGAAAATAAATATTTTTGTTTTGATTTAGTATGAGAAACCTACGGCGTTTAAATGTGGAACATTTGGAGTTTCACCAACTCGAGAAAAACGACATTTAGCGACAGGAAATTTCGATGGTTATGTTCAAGTTTGGTAACGAACGAAAAAAAACTCCTGAAAAATTCGATGATTTTCTTGGTTTTTGAATAGGGATTTAGAAAAAATCGACAAGCCTATCTTTTCAGTCAAAGGTCATACAGAAATCATCAATGCTATCGATGGTGTAGGCGGATTAGGCATTGGTGAAGGCGCACCTGAAATTGCTACAGCTAGTCGAGATGGTTTACAAATAAAATCTTTCTTTGTTTCGATCGAAAACGATGTGTGTGTGTGTGTGTGTTTAGGTCGAGTACATATTTGGGATACGAGACAAGCTGATGGTGCTGTTGCAAGTATGGAACCAGCTGAAGGTGAAACGAAACGAGATTGTTGGGCTGTTTGTTTTGGTAATGCGTATAATACGAGTGAACGAGTTGTTTGTGCTGGTTATGATAATGGTGATGTGAAATTATTCGATCTTCGAACGATGTCGATTCGGTGGGAAACGAATATTAAAAATGGAGTAAGGCGAAATTATTTGGATGAAAAATGAATTATTGAAAATTTGTGAATTTTAGGTTTGTTGTTTAGAATTCGATAGAAAAGATATTGAAATGAATAAACTTGTTGCAACAACATTAGAAAGTAAAATTCATGTATTCGATATGAGAACACAACATCCAGAAAAGGGTTTTGCGTCTGTTGTTGAAAAAGTACATGAACTCATTCGTTAGTTTCAATTAACAAGACGAGAATTTCCTTTTTATTTTGAAGGCTCATAATTCCACAGTTTGGCTTGGCAAGCATCTGCCACAAAATCGTGACATATTCATGACTTGTGGTGGCTCAGGTTCTTATTACCTCTGGAAATAGTAAAGGATAAATTATGATTGTAGAAAAAAAAACAACTACGCATATTCATTTATTTGTTTAGTAATTATCCCGAACAACGTTCAATAACTCAATCAGATAATACAGTTGCAGGTGTTGCTGGAAATCTAACTCTTCTTCAAAACATTGGCCTTTCAACTCAACCAGCAAGTGGCTTCGACTGGAATATGGATAAAGCTGGTTTAGCATGCACAGGTGCTTTCGATCAAACAGTTCGCGTTCTCATCACGACAAAACTGAATACGATCTAATTGTTTTCAGTGTCATTTCAATTTCCTATTGTTAAGCTTCCGTGTGCACGTGATTTTGTTTTTATTTCAAACGAGACAAAAAAAAAGATAAACGAATAAAGATGAACTCTTGTTTGTTGTATGACTTCTGATAGATATACATGAATAGAATACATAGACACACACACAAAGAAAGAAAACGAAATAAATTTTGCTTTTTTCTCCTTCGAACTGTCTACAGATGATAGCAGACAGAATAAAACAAAAAGAAAAACAGATACACAGCAAAAAAAAAGAAACTGAAACATGTTAAAACATAACACTGCAAGAAAACAAAAAAGAAAAGAAAATAACAAAGCTGTCTTTTTTATATTTTAATGCTGATAGTGTTTAGAAGAACGAAGCTGATGTTTGTTTGGTTTTGTTTTATTCTCAAAAGTACGTGACAAAGAAAAAACGTGTAGGAAAATGGGAAACGAAACTGAATAGAATGTGTTTATTGTTGTCTAGATTCATCGGTTGGTGCCGGTGATTGATTGGTTTGTTCTTCTTCGTTATTATTTTCAGTTGATTGATTCTCGTTATTATCTTCTTGAAAAAGAAAAATATCTACGAATTTCAACAAAAAGAAAATTTACCGTGTTGATTAAAACGTCCTCGGCCACGTCCTCGACCTCGTCCGCGACCACGACCACGATAACCATAATTATAATATCCTCCATAATAATATGCTGATTGTCCTCCATAGTAACCTACGATAAAACAAATTAAGAGTTGATTTTGAAATTTTTGAAGTTTGTTCTACCTTGATTCGCGTAATAACCACGTCCTCGGCCTCTTCGACCGTTGCCACGTTGAATATTGTTTGATTGAGATTGACTAACACCGGTATTATCTTGTTGTTGATTGTCATTATCGGCTTCGCCTTCTTTATTTGCTTGACTACGACGTTCTTTTCTTAAGTTTCGTGCAACTTTACTGACAAGATTTCGAACAACATATTTCACTATTGTCTCATCATCTTTAGGTTTTCGAGGTTGCTGTTGTCCTAAACGAACCAATCACGTTTTTCATTCGAAACAAACAAAATCTCGAGATTATACGTACGTTCTTCAGTGTCTGCACCACTTTGACTAGCGTCTTTCTTATGATTTCGTCTACAAATTTCGAAATCGAACAAAATAAATAACTCATTTCTTTTTTGTTTATTACCGATGACTAGATCGTTTACGTCGTGGTTGTTGTTGATCATCAGTTGCAGCGCTGGAAAATTGAATAGAAAGTTTTTATTTTGTACTTTTCAAGGTGTTCTACCCGTCAGTCTGTCGTTCAGTAGCTGAGCCTTCATCATTATTTCGTTTATGATGTCGTCGTCGATTGGAATTGCGTTGGACTGTGTTGTTTTGTCCGTCACCAGCTTGCTGTTGATCGTTATTCTCTTCTTGACTGCAAAACAAAATTCATTCGAAATCATTTCCTAAAATGTCACAAACTTTTCATTGTTCGATTCCGTTCGTTGTCCTGATCTAGGATGGAAGAATCGTCCACGTCCTCGTCCACGGCCACGGCCACGACCGCCACGAAAGCCTCGAAAGCCTCGGAAGCCATTGAAATCTTCTTGACCGGCGAAGCCACCTCGAGAAAAACTACGGCCACGGAAAGGTGGACGGTAGAAATTTCCCTGTGAGTGATAGAAATCATTTGGTGGTCCATTTGTATAATCGGAATAGGGTGTGTATGATTGACCGAAGTTTTGTAAAAATGGTCTACCACGACTGAAACGTCCTCGGCCTATGACAAGCAAAAATCAAATTCAAGAATGATGAAATGACTATTTTCATCGCCTACCACGGCCACGTCGAAAACCTCCTCGGAAATGTCCACGACCACGACCTTTAAAGAACGAAGAAGAAATTCTCTCATTTGTCTATATTTGTCAATTCTACCTCGATTATTATTGAAATTGTCGTCATATTGATTGTAATTATCATCGGAATTATTCGAACGTTGTGCATCATCGTCATTGAATGGTCGATTTTCATCTTCGCCTAAATCTTGATTTTGTCGCCCAGTACCTATTGATTTCACAACAACGAATATTTTCTTATAATTGAGCTTTCAGACAAACAAACCAGGTCGTCTACGATAGAAACTTCGTGCTTGCTGCGGCTTGACCGGTCCACGTGGTCCATCATCCGCTTGTGCATTATTATTATTTCGTTGAGTATACATCTAAAACATTTAATCAAAACGAACAAGTATTTCGCGCGTACAATTATTCTAACGAATATCTTTCAAAGAAACCGATAAACAAAAGAGATATATGTTAAGTTAGTTGCCTCCACTCGTCGATGACTATAGAAGAATTTGTCTTTTCTCCTTTCTCTACAATGAAAAACGTGGACGAGATTATCAAATGGATATTTTCGATAGAGAACTGGGGAGAGAAAGAGAGAGATGTTCGTTTTAAAGAAAGAAAAAAACAATTTTTTTTTATGTTCAATAACCAATAAATCAACAAGAAAAAGAAAAAAAAATAAACAAACATACAAATGTTCTTTTTGTTTTCTCTTTCTCTTTAAAAAAACAAGCACCGGTATGTATCGAACAATTAGTTCGTCGGTTCGGGACCAAGAATTTTCGACATATAAGGTCCGTCTAATTCGTAACCTAATTTTCGATAATAATTTCTCGTTCCTACACCTGAAATCACACTGATCTTCCATGAACCGTGTTCTTCAACAGCGATTCGTTCAGCTTCTTCCATTAACAACATTCCGTAGCCCTAGAAAACGAAGATTTTATTCTCAATTTCGTCTCATTTTGAATCAACCAACTTGATGTTGAAATTTCGATGGATCTTTTGCATGTACAGGCACAACACTTCCGTAGACATGCAATTCTCGAACAATCGACACTTGTCCTCGTTTTAATTCCGGTCGAAATGTTTCCTTTGTACATTTTCTCAAACGTAATAAACCAATGAGAATATCTTGTTCAGGATCTTCATAAGCCAAAAATGTTTCCCAACCATCATTGGCCATGTAATCACGTCGAATGAGTTCGACTTGTTCAGGTTTAATACTCTTATGTATTTCCTGTATGCCGACTTCTCGTGTACGAACATCTCGACATTCGAGATTGAGATCTTTCATTCGTGCAAGTGCATGTTCACGAAGATTGCCGTGTTCGACACCGGACGTAACCAACGGCATGGGAATATCACGTTGAACACGATAGACACGTGTCCATGGCGGAACTAAGGCGAGTATTCGAGCTACTAAATCAACGAGAACTGACGGTGGATAACTCGCATAACGATTCGTTCGCCAGAGTTCATAGAGACCTAATTGAAATATTCAAAGAAAACGATGGATATGAATGAGCAAAAGATGATTTACCAGTGCCACGAATGACGAGTGTTGGGTATAGTTTGAGACCATCGGGACGAAATTCCGGATTTTCAAAGAATTCCTTTTATTTACCGATGAAAATTGATTTGTTAGAATAAATAGTTTTGTGATTGTTTACTTTGAATTGATTGAGATCACGTTCGAGATCGACATTCGGCAAATTAGGCATCATATGTGATACGACTTTGAAACCTGAATCTTTAGCCATGCGAAACGATTCTGTCACAGCTTTGACTGTATGTCCTCGATTTGTATCTCTTGCTACATCTTCATAGACACTTTGTACACCGACTTCTAAACGTGTACAACCGTACGCAAGCATATCACTACGAAAACAAATTGTTTGTCTAGTCTTTTTTTTTGTTGTTTTGTTGTCATTTACCCGAGATGAACTTTTAGACAATAATCAGGTCGAGTTTCGATGGTAATACCAATACATTTCGTTTTACTGCATTCAGAATATCTTTTCAGGGGAAGAAAAAGAGATAAATTTCAACAAGAATTCGTTTTTTGTTTACCGAACAGCTTCAGCTACATTACTACTCGTATGTCCTGAACACGCATCATGTAAACTACGAATAAAATAATCTCGATAAGTCTCAGGCAAAGACATAAATGTTCCGCCCATAACAATAAATTCAATTTTATCAATATTATGACCGAGTTGTTTTAACTAAATGCAGAATAGAAAGAGAAATCCTAGTTGCCATCGAAATTACTTGTTCAAGACGATGTTTTGTTTGTAAATATGGATTATATCTCGCTCGTATAGCTCGCATCGATGTTGGCTAAATCAAATCAATTCAAAGTTTTCGAAAATCTCCTTCAACAAATTGAATACTTCATAGCCAGTATACGATTGTGTTGAATATTCAAAATCTGAATCCGGACCTCCAGGACAATAAACGCAAATATTGCCTGTCATAGCAATATGTGGACATCGATGAGGTTTGCACATAACAGCAACAACAACGATTCCACTTGCTGTTCGTACAGGTTTCGCTTTGATTTTAGGTAGAAGAACTTTCTTGTGTGATTCAGGGATTGCTGCAATGATATCGACTAAACGAGGTTGTAAACTAAGTCCATACTTAGCAGATGCTTTACATTTAACTCTATGAAAGAAAGAAGAAGATAGATGTGAAGAATTCAGTTGTTTATCTTCGTACTTATTTAAATCAATATCTTTGCCTTGCTCGTAGGCATCTATTAATTGTTTTACAACATCCGATATAGTTGTTATCATCAGTTCATGTGCAGAAACATTTTTTCCTAGAAAAATTTTAAAAAAAATCGATATTTTCGAATGTTTTCTTTGAATTTTACCCTTTTGTTTGACCATATTTGTAAGCTTTTTTATTAATTTCTAAAGAAATATGACTGATCTATCTTCGTCTCTAAAATATTTGTTTGTTTATTGGGTAAGAACATTGAAATATCCTATTGGTTAGATCTTCTGTCACTACTCGCGCAACTATAGAACAAATTCTTCTCAATAGTTAACTGAATCAACCTTTTCCTCTGTCGATTTATTTCGATAGATTATGTAAGATTTTTTTTACTTGTTAAAATCTGACGAAATATAAGCTAATTAATCAGAGTATGTAATAGATCTTGCTGACCAATCAAAAACTATCGCATGCGACATCATCATTTGTATCCGGTTTAGTTAAAATAGAAGAAATCATGGATTAAATATGATCTCTGCACAGAAATCATTGAGGTCCTGAGTTTATTTTCAAATATTTCGATCTTGTTTGACTTGACCATCAATCAATCAATGTTGATCTTACTACAATGATTCTTTAAGTATGACAATGATAAATAGATGTTTTATTTTTTGTTTGAAATTGAAATGACATAAATCGACCGATAGAGATCTTTCGATTCGAAGAGTTCATTATGTTCAATACAAAGATGTCACTACTAAAGCGCAATGATTTTCGCAGATTAAACAGATTTCTTTTCCTAAAATATTAAAATCAAGTTTTCAATATCTTTCAATCAGAGATGAGTGAAGAGAAAATTTTTTTATACGTTCAAAAAAATATACAAAATGCATAGGTGAATACACATCATCCTGCTGTCATGCGATTCGTGCCTTGTGCGTTCATGTGAAAACATACTCAAGAAAAGAAAAACTATTGTCAAAAAAAAATGAATAGATTGAAAATAGTTTTCTTTTCCTCTTTTTAGAAATCAACTTTTTTTTCTGTCGGACAAATGAATGAAACACATTTACCCATCACAGGCATTTGTCTTGTAGCAAAAGCAGCTAGCGTACCAACAGGTTATCTCTGTATTCGAAAAAGTAAATCTTTTTATTTCTTGATCAATAAAATTTTTGCAAAGCAAATGAATTTTTTAAGCACATGACGACACCAATCGTGATGCTGATCTCATGGCTGACTCAATGCTAGGACGTAAAGATCGTTTTCTTTGTATTACACGTTTATATCCATTGAACGATCCGCGAATAACATCGAATGCTCGTGCTCTTGTTCTCGAAGATATTAAATTAGTCAATGAACGAGATCCAGTACCACCCTCATACACTGCTCTTTCATACACGGTTGATACAAAAGAAAAAGGCACATCGAAACGAATAATCTGTGTGAAAATGGGCGACAGACAAAGTGGAATGCCGTGTATATGTGATATTATTTTTCTCTATCGTACCAAACGACCCCCGCAGTCTTACACATTAATTGGTGAAATTAATGGTTTACAAATGTGTACAAAAGAAGGTTCTGTGCCTGCTATGAATATTGCATCGACAGAAAATGAAATTCAATCGAAAATCTATCCAAATTCATCGACAGGACATGTTCATCAATCAACTGATTATTCAAATACGAGTACATTGATGAAAAAAGCCGATGAAAAAGAATTTCTCGATGGAATACCATTTGAAATTAATCCAAAATATTTTAATAATATTCGTAATCAACAAGCGTCAAATGGTTTGCCAAATGTTGAATCATTTCGTATTTTATCAGCTTATGAAATCGATGATAAATTTCGTTACACATTTACTACAGAAAATTCAGTATTTCAATAGATTTGATCTTATTATCCGATCTCCGTCTACATAACTCAAATGATTTATTTATTAGATCGTTTTTTTTTCTCTTTCAAATATTATTTGTTCAAAACATTTTCTTAGATTTTTTTCTCTCACTTTTTTTCTCGAAGCAAAAAAAAATACAACGATATTAACCAATAAAATAGATCTGTGAGAATGTTTTTTTTTCCTTATTTCGATTGTTTGTTCGTACTTCGTTTCATAAATCTAATATGTCGTTGTAATCGTTCGGCATATTCACAAGCCCAGGCACTGATTTTGGGTGCTGTGAGTGCGACTAATCGATCTAAATTCGGACAGATTTGTCGTAATTCTTGATCGTCAATAAGAAAGTTTTTCATTTCGAATGGAAATGGCATTGGCAAACGAGATTTTTCTTCTTTATAAATAATCGCATGTCGACCGACATAGAGTATCAACGATGAAATCAATCGCGTATTCGACCATTGAATAGATGTTAGTTGTCCACGTGTTAAACGATATTTGACCGGTTTGAGAAGAAGAGTTTTATTTAAACCTCGGAAAAGAAATGTTGCAATGAGAAGATATTTCGTTGTGAAATGATCCAATTGTTGAAAATGATGTTCACGCATTTTTGTGTAACTTATATTTAAAAGATGCCGTTCAATTGACCAGAAATATGTTGTTGGATAGTTGTCAAATGAACAATTGAGAAGATAGATAAGAACGGATTCGTCATTTTGTGTACCGAGAATACCATCATTGGGAAGGAAATTCGTTATTTGATTGATAATTTTTTGAATACATGAGAAAAGTTTGTTTTCACTGGAGATTTTTATTGGTTGATTAATAATATAGGAAAGAGATTTGTAAATGGATGAAGTCGGCTCGAGATAAACACGATGTACGGCAGTTAATAATTCAAGAAAACGTATTCGATGAAAATCACGTTGATAATACGAATGTTTTCGTTTGGCTGACTTGAGATTATTTCTTAACAGGAAATAGAAAATTACAATTGAACCATAGATTTTCCAACGTTGTCGAGCGGTGAACCGGTGATGTTCAAAACGACCACTTGATTTTGTTGTGTGGAAATTGTCATAATCAATTTGCAGACGATGATAATTTTGTGCGAGAGGAAAAAATGAGGGTTCACGATTGTAGAGATTTAATTTTGAAAAATCATAACGATGACAATTTTGACAGTAGGCCGGCGGTTGATATCGATCGAAATTTAAACGTGGCAATTCGACAGGTGAAATTGGCCGTGGTAAAATCGGACGGTAATCATACGAACGAAGATTACTATATCGATTTGGATATTTATAAGTTCGAATTGGTTGATAGGCACTCGAACGACAGTAAACATCCGATGGTAGGAGATAGTTTTGATCGTAATGTCGACATGAACGATCTCGTTCAGTACGAAGAAACTTATCCGTATCATAGGAATATAATGTTTCACTTTGACAGGTACGTAGTGGCCACAAACGAAGATGATAATCCGAATACATAATATGTTTTTTTTTTCTTTCTTCGATTTTATTACTTGTTATTCGGTTTCTTTTTCATTTTCAAATCGAAATCAACATTTTCACATTTAAATTCCTGCTGTTCTCATCAAATTTTCTTTGTGATTACAAATAAATAAAACGCAAGAAAAAGAAAGAGACGTGAAGAAAAAATATTGTTACAAACACACACACACATACATAGATGATGAAGGAAAGTAAATTAAACTTTATTGAAAAGGATTCATAAGACTTTGTAAGAATGGATCACGTATTAAACCTTGAATAAATTCTTCTTTCGATATACGATCATCTTCATCGGCATCTAAACTTTTCATTATCGAATCTACACATTGTTTATACGAATATCGATTCGATTTATCATCGCTCATGCCTAGTAATTCGAACATTGCATGTAGAATATATAGAATTTCCGCACGATCTATCGAACAATTTCGATCGATATCATAAACATTAAATGCATAGCGAAGTTTGTCTTCTAATGGTGCTTCAGTTGTTGAAACATAAGCAATTAAAAACTATAGAAAAAACATTGCAGATTTTTTGTTTTTGGGAGGAAATTCGAATTAAATTTTACTTCAGAAAAACTTATACCATGATCGCCATTTAAATCGAATGCACGAAAAATATTCTCACTCAAACGTTTGACATTTTCATTCGGTCGAAGTTCTTGATAAAATTTACAAAATTGTTCTTTATTCATTGTTGCCGAACTCGGTTGACAATGTTCAAGAAATCGATCTTTCCAAGCGAGAATATCATGTGGTTTTAACTCCGAATATTTAGCTATTGATTCATAAATTTCATCGTCGATTTTCGTTTGATCTGATCCCATACTATATCGTTTTATCAAATCCAAATACAAGACGTAAACCATTAGATTCTTTCATGTTATATATTCTCTTCGTAGTTTTTTCTTCTTTCTCTTCTTCTTTTTCTTTCTCGTTCTACGTCTTTTGGGACAAAATATATTACATTTAATCCTTCGTTTACTAGAGGTTCTTGAGTATTTACAGACAGAATATTCTAAATATGTTTTTGTCATACATACGAACGATAATTGAAAGAAAAAAGGCAGTCACCAGAGAAAATTCGATACATTACACATCATACGTACAGATATTTATCGATTATGACATGACATATTATTTGGAAAATGTAAGAACAGATAAACAGTTCTTCTAGATTTTCTTTCTTTCTTTCTCTCTCTCCCCTGTTTTTTTAATCGACAGACACACGCAAAAAAAACCAACCAAATTCAATTTTCCGTTCGTTTGATTAACGCACTCGATTTTCTTGTGCTTCGCTCAAAAGAAACTCAACAAAGAATACGAGTACCCTGAAAAACAATATGCATATTCTTTTGCATGAATAACACGATGTTGTTTTATTATTTATTGATCAATGTCATTAGGTGTTAAATTAGCTTTTTGGGCGTTGTTCGAATCCTGTAAGATTCTACCGGTTAGACATTTGAGAAGATATTCTCGATGATTTAATGGTTCTTTCAATGCCCGAAAGAAACCGCCATTAGTTCGATAACGACAAACATATTTAAGTATTAGCTCATCTAATCCAGGATTGCTTTCAATTCTACGAAGAAAAATAAATTTATTTCGTACGAAAAAAAAAATAATAAAGCAAACTTTCGACATAAATCATTGAGAATATCAAAACATTGAACAGGATTGATCTGTTCCAATGCATTTGATAGTTCATTAAAATTATCCGTTGTTGTACTGCACTTTTCTGCTAATTGTTGACATTTGAGAAGATTTTCCTCGTTGAATTTGCTCATACCTTTGGCAATACCTTGAAGAATAATATCAATCTCATATTTCGATCTTTTCAATGACAGACATACTTCCTGAGCAATATGAACACAAACATTTTCCTGGATGGTTTTCACACATAACTATTTTCTTTATCAGCACACTTTCAACAATAAGAAGAACAAAAAGACGAACGAACAGAAACAGGTAAACTGAGTCGACTTGATTAATATTCTCTAGATGGCAGTGTAGATTTACCTTTTGTTTTAATTGAAAAGAAAAGAAAACAAAATAAGATATATATCATCTATCACATAAACGAAAATGATAAAAAAAAAACAACAATAAATTAATAAATTACAGAAAATAAAATCTTTTCTTTCGCAAAATCGTTGTGTTTTCTTTTCTCATTCTTATTCATTTTTGTTGAAGAATAACATTCTTCAAAGATCGAAAACACACACACATACAGACAGACAGACAGACAAAAACACTATAGACGATACATGTATCTATAAGATGGTTTTGGACTACAATGTATGTAAATTAACACCTCGTGCTGTTGATATCGCTATTAAATCTTGATCGAATATAGTCGCACAAAACGGCGGTGGATTATATGCACTTGATGATTTGACTTTGCCATCTTTGGAAATATGAAATATTCTCGATGTATTCCGATCGACAACTAGCCATTCATTATGCGTTAGTAGACAACAACGTGTACGAATATTTTGACTATATGCGATATTCAAACGAACAGACCATATCCTATCTAATGTTGCTGATGATCTCATTTCGATATGTATAGTTTTTTCCGATGGATTTTTAATCATCATTGCTAATGTACCATTATTATAAACGATACTATTAATAACTTCATCACGTGTACATGTATCGGGTGATTGCCATTGTTTAACAAGTTCAATTGTCGGTTGTAAACTAAATTCCATAATTGATGAGCCCCAAACTTTCGTTGAAAGAAATAGTGATGTTTCTGACGTTGTACAAGATAACCATTTACACTTTTGAAGTGTTTGAATATTTTCAATAGACATATTATCTTCATCAACAAGAAAAACATCACTACCATTGATAACAATAAAACGATTCAATGCCGATGACCAGCACATATCATAGATAGTACCGTAGATCCATGAATTTTGTTTGATTATATTGGCATCTCGATCGACCAGACAAAGATTGGGCTCTTGATGAATTAGTAAATAACGATTATTACAAGCTAATGGTGCCCAATTTTCTCGTGGATAATTAATTGTTCTCGAAACAGGCGAAAGATTAGTGAGATCAAAACGATTGATATCTGAATCTTCGATTTGTATGATACTATCATCGATGACAAGCGCTTTTATATCGACTTGTAATGATGATTGTTCGATTTTTTTCATTTCACGTTCGAGTTCTCGTACAGTAACTGTAAGAGAATCAATGTCTTTATGTGTTGTTTCTTGATCTTGTATTAATTCGTTCATTTTCTTTTTTATACGATTCAATTCGTCACGTTGTTTCTCCATTTTTCTTGCCATACACCGGTCTAATTCTCGGCATTTCTGTTCGAAAAAATAGTCAATCGTCTTATGACAATCGTCACGCCATCTTTCAAGTTTTTGATGTGTATCTCGACTTGTACCATCTAATTTAATCGACTTCAATCGTTCGCCAAGTGCATTGATTTCATCCGATAATGGATTCAATTGTGAATTCAATGATAGATCATGTTCAATCATATGTTCACGACAAAAATTTTGATTGCATCCATAGCATAGAGCCCGCGATATGCGTTTACACGATGGTATCGCGCATGGCTGAGACATTGATTATTGATTGTGACGAAAGCGAAGAGAGAGAATTCGATTTAGCTTCTTCGATATGTGTTATGTGCTGCTATTGTTGTTTTCTTTTTTTCTTCTTGTTGCAATTATTCGAAAAAAAATGAGAGGGAGAGAGAAGCAAACCAAAAGAGAGAGAAATGAGAGAAAAAAAAAAGAAAAAACAACATCTTTGTTATATGCTGAACAAATAAATACAATTGTTTGTTTAGTTAAGAAACAACGGTTGCTCGACACTCTTAAGTGATCAGGGCGAAAGTGCAATTGAAAAAAAGGAAAAAAAAAACGACCAAAACATTTTCTTTAAGAAGCAGAAACAAAATTGAATGGATTACTGAGAGCTGCGGGCGGCGAACTCGAATTTTCAATGGCCGAAAATAGTTTCGTTTTCGAATGACCCAAACGTGAGTTCGCGTTCGTTTATTTCAATGCAGACGAACTTTCTATTCGCTGTTCGCAAGCCTTGAAAATATATTTTTCTTCTTTTTCACACGAAAAGAAAATCTTTCAAGTGCTTTCTTTCTAAGACTACATAAACAGACTCTATCGAAGAAATCATCATCTTGTTTGTGTCATGCATTTTGAGAACATTCCTCGTTTGTTTTACTTTTCTTTTTCTCTTCTTCTTTCTTTTAATTTTTGGTTGTGGCACAAAAAAATCCTCGCTATTCGAATGAAACGACCGTTTTTCATTCCGATATAAGTTCGTGAGGTGTAAATGAACGAGCAGAACAGAGAAATCAGTTTCAATGATAAAAAAGAAAAAGAAAATTTTCTTCAAATGGAATTTCGAAAGTAAATGAAAACAATAACAGCAGCGGTCGTAGCATTGAAAAGTGCGAAGAAATTTTGTCCTTAAATCAGAAACTCTTACAACGTCCTCCTATTGTTATAATTTATGCAAATGAACGACTGATTCAGTCGAAACAGCTAACATATCCTTGGCAATTTGTATGACACAGCACGGTGGCAATTCATAGCCAACAATTGCTTTGACTTTTCCATCAGCAGATACTTGAATTAATTGACAATTAGCATGATCAGCAACCAGCCATTCATTTCTATTGATTGAACAGAAACGAAATGCTTGATTCGGATTGTAAATAACATCGAAATTGATCGTCCAAATTCGTTTCATACTCACAGTTGAATATAAATCTAATCGAATGAGTTTCTTTTGTTCGTTACTTATCATGAGAGCAATTGTTTGATTTTGACAACAAATACCATCGATACCTTCATCATCTGTACAAATCTCATTTGACGGCCATTTCTTAACGAATGTTATCGATGGAAGAAGATCGAATTGCATCAATGACGAATTATAGACTTTCGTTGAAAGATAGAGACATTTATCTGAACAACTACATGAAAACCATTGTTGCCATGGTATAGAACGAATTTTTGTTATACTCATATTGGTTTCATCAAGACTGTAGAGTTCATTTTCAACTAAGATTAAAAAACGTTTTAATGTATGTGAATAACACATATCATAGATATCTCCGTTTCTCCAAGGAATTTGTTTGGATATCGTAAGAGTTTTATCGACAAGAAGCAGAGTACCTTCGTGATATAATAAAAGTAATTTATTATCTGTTGCTAGTGACGTATAACTTTGGTCATCACGATCGATAACTCGATGAATAGGTGGTAGTGATGAAATATTAAATGTTTCTTCGAAATTAATGAGATTCTCATCGATAGTTAAAGATTTAATTTGAATCGGTATTCGATCGGGTTTGAGTGTGTCTAAATGTCGATGTAAATTTTCGATTTGAAATGTTAACAAATCGATTTGTTCGTGAGTTGTTTCTTGTTCACGTTTATGGGCGACGATTTTCGTTTGAATTTCAGTTAATTCTTCATCATATTGTCGAAGTTTATCATCAATAAAATTATCGAGATTCTTTGTTTTCTCTGTAAAATAAATATCAATGAGTTGATGAGATTTTTTTCTCCATTGTTCTAATTTCTCGTATGTTGAACGACGAAAATCATTCCGATCGAATGTTTTCAGAAAACCGTTCATTTTATTGACGTCATCAATTAATGGATTCAATTGTAAATGGATCGATAATGCATGTTCAAATAGATGTTCACGACAGAAATCTAAATGACAACCGTGACATGAACCATGAGATTGACGTTGGCATTCAGCCAACGAACATTTCTTTTCCGACATTAACTTGATTTTTCAATTTGAAACACGAAAAAAATAAATAAACAAAATAAGAATGGAGTTTAAAAATAGCAATTTAAAAGTGAAATGTCATAGTTAAAACAAAATGTACTTGATAGGGATTAATCATATGGGTGATTTTTGGGGTGAGGGGAGAATTAAATGTGGCAGAAATTCAATTGATAAAAAAAGAAAGAAAAAGGAATGGAATTCTAAGGGTGGAACTACCGTATTATCAGATGTCGCTCGTCTTCGTCGAAAGATATTCTTTAAAAAAAAATCATTCATATTTTTATTTTCTAACTAAAAATCTATGATGACAAATTCTCTTTTGTTATTATCTCGTAGAATCACACTAATGGATCGATTACACCGATCGAACGGAACTACGCAACAATGAGTAAAACTCCTTTTCAACAAAATGGCTGCACGAGTATTCACTTCAATTCCGCATTATTTTCTTTTTCTCTTCGAACAACATGTGTTTATACGTCAAGCTTGATTATAATTGAAGGCAGCACACTACAGAGATCCGCTCATGGCAAGTACAAAAATGTTTACCAAAAATGGCTCATCATCGAATACATTTTTTCATCAACAATCGTCAACAAACGGAGGAAATCCATTGATGGATGAAGATACAACTCTAACGCAAGAGATGCATGTTAAAATGGCGAAAAAAATCGCTCAATTAACTAAAGTAAGATCGGTTTCATCTATATTATTTGTAAATAAAAAAAAAGAATGAGAGAACATAGGAGCACTGAGAAGAAAAAAAGAAAACAAGCACCATGTCTTCGACAAACAATATACATTGTTGAGAGAACGAGAGAGAGAGAGAGAGAGAGAAAAAACGAATACTGTTCAACGAAAAATGTTTAAACGGCTGCACCCGTTTCGTTGATCGATACTGTTGGATTAATGGTCAGATTAGTGGTCGTCGAAGGTGCTGTCGTTGCATCTCCTGTTGATAAAAGAGCCGTATTAGGTGCTAAGATTTTACGTAGGAATTCATCTCGAAGGCAGCTTTGAATGAATTCGTTTCGAAGAATAACATCTTGAGAACAAGAACGAAAAAGACAAATCAATGAGAAAAAGACATTCAATTTTAACTGTTTTTTTTACCATCTTTCTGTTTACTTAGTCGTTGCATAATGAGTTCAACACGTTTATCTGGTGATTTCTCGCCCGTTCGATCTTCTTCATTAGCGAGGTCGTACATGGCTTCGATGATTTTAATCATATCCTTACGATTAATTTGTCCATCCTTATTTTGATCTTAAAAAAAAAGAATTTGAAATCACCTTCTCAAAAGATATTTATTACCGTAGATATCAAAAGCCATTTTTAATTTATCCTCGAGATTTCCATGTTGAGACACACCAACAGCTAATCTATTCAAACACTTTCATTTTTCTAAAACAATCGAAGTTCTTGCCGTTTCTCTTACAAAAATTCTGTAAAGTCAATCCAGTTGTTATTGTCCGTATCGAATGCTTTGAATACAAAATTACAATATTTCTCCGCTTTACCCTCCGGATAGAATTTCTAATAAAATAAATTTCAACATACGACGGTTTTCTTTTTGAATAGAAATCTTTTTTTTTGTCTAACCTTATAAACATTGAGAAATTGTTTTTTATCTAATTTACCCGTCGGACAGTCTTTAACAAAACCTGAATGCCATGCCTGAATTTCTTCTTCAGTATAATGCGTATTCAATTTCAATGTTTTCAAATCTTCATCGGTTAAGATCGTTGGATCTTTCTTCGTTTTACCACCCGCTTTATTTCCCATGGAAAGTTAAGTTAATCTAAAACATAGAAGCGTTTTTTTTTCTTCTCTCGATTCAAATATATGTATAGATGTATATACGTATAAAAATGAGAGTGTATGTGTGACACATCGAGAAAAATGAAGTGGTTACAGCACATATTGTGTGCAACATACACACGTACATACCATGAAAAAAAGAACGATGAAGAAAAGAAAAAAAAAGAGCGTCGAAGAAGCGCATAAATCTACACGGAAAGAGAGAAAAGAGAAGAAGAAGAAGAAAAATATGCGAACGAATACGTAACGAAGAGAAATGTTGAAACCTTGTGCATGCAACAGCGTGGCAATGTGTGCTTATGCTATGCGAGTCATAGTACGTTATGTGTAGTATAATACATATAATATTCTTCTTCTTCTTCTTCTTTTGTCTTGAACATGTATCGTTAACAGTAAAGAAAGAAAAAAAAAACGAGAAATTTTCTGATCAATAGGAGGGATTTAACAGGGGGGCTTTTTTTCTCTTCGTATTTCGAATAACTTGCTTGCCCTTCTCAAGAATGCTAATCGAAATGAAGAAAAAACGGTATTGCCCTTTTGAAACAAACAGAAAAAATGTTGTTAGACTATTGTATAAACAATGTCGAGTTTTCTTTTTCGTCCATCCAACAATTTGTTTATTTGATCATTGGAAAGCATCATCTCATTGTCAATATGTTACACGATGGACTGTTTTGCTTGTCTAACAAATGACAGAAAGGAAAAAAAGAATAGCCAACTTGACAAAACATTATATTGTTTACTAATCGAAAACATTTGGTCGAAAGAGAAAGAAAACGCACTTGATTTTCTTGATTTCTAGGTTATCTACGCGTTAAATACGAAAGCTGATGAACATGAAACGATTGTTACAAATTTAAAACAAGCTTTCGAACAAGAAAAAACTGTTCTAGCTAAGAATGCATCGGCACGTATCGACGAACTACTTCAACGAGTTGAAAAACTTTCGTCAATTAAAAGTTCACAAAATACACTCTACGAAAATAAAATTCAAATGTTAGAATCTGAAAGGTATCTCGACTATTGTGTACTGAATGAGAGATTTATGCTTCATATTTGATAGACAAAGTCAAGTTAATGAACTTCTACGTGTTCAACAAACATCTATCGAACGTGAACATGAATTAGCCGAAGAATTTCGTTCAAAAATCTCCAATCTCAAACAAGAAATTGGTCAAATAAAAAAACTTCATGATCAACGTATCGCAAGTTTAAATGGAGAACATCAAGAAATTATCACTAAACTTCATGATGAACATCAAATTGAACTTGATAATCTTAAATCAGAATTTAAACATCTATTTGATGTCGAAAATCAAGCACAAAAACAATTCTATTTACAAACAATCGAAGATCTCAAACGACAGCATGACAATTTATTAAATAAGGATAAAGATCGTGATCAAACTGAACAGGAATTAAATGATGATTATCAAAGAAAAATTCAAGATCTACAAAATCAAATCGAACAAATGCAAACGAAATTTCAATTAGAAATTGATGAAGAACGAAATCTTCGAGTTTTGAAAACGAATGAATATCAACAGTTGAAAGAACAATTTGAACAGTATAAATTAAATTATAATGCAAAATCAAATGATTTTTCTGAATTAAACGAACAGGTTGAGAAAACAAAACATATTGATGAATATAAAAATAATTTTTTCTTTGTAAATTCAGTTAATCAAACAACGACAAGAATACGATCAATTGAAACAAAATTTCGATCAGAAAAATAAAGAAATCAATACAGTCAAAGAACGATTCAATCGACAAGCAGCTGAATTAGAAGAAAAATTAAGTTCGTAGATATGATCTATCGAATTCTCTTTACTCACTTCTTGTTTTTTTTTATAGAACTTCTGAAAGAAAAAGATTCTCTCAATCGTCAATTAGAAAATGAACTGAAAAAAGTTGAAAAAGAACTCAAATTAACTAACGACCGTTTACAACAGCTCGAAGTCGATCAACATGCACAATTAACTCAATCGGAATCGACAACTAACTATCTCGAACGACGAATTCATGAACTAGACAAAGTCAGCTATTTCTTTAAATTAAAAAGAAATAAAATTATGCTTTTTTTCTAGACAATTCATCAAATGACATTGGAAAAACAACAGATCATGTCGAAATACGATCGAGAATTGACTGATCTACGTGATACCTATGAAAATCAAGTTGGCCTATGTAAAAAAGAAATGCAAGGTGAATTAGATCGTTTGAGTGAACATTATCAAGAATTGATAAATGATGAACAGATCAGAGCAAAAACGAAATTACAATCGAAAGAACAAGTTTGTTGTTTAATGAAGAAACTAAATTCGATTATTTTGCTTTTTGTTTTCTCGTCATAGGAATTGAAACAACAATTTGAATTAGAGAAAACAAATCTTCTTTCTCAATGGAACAATGAAATCGATCAGAGTAAATCCGAACAAAAACAAATCAATCAAGAATTACAAAAATTAAAAGACTATTACGAGTTACAAGTGAGTCGTTTCAAAATAGAATAACAATCGTTTACTTTCGTTCTATAGATCAGCCAATTGAAAAAAGATTACGAAGAAACCAAAGACGAATATGATGCTCTTCGAAAACAATTTGCCGATAGTCAAACATCAAATTCTCAATCGAAGAAACAAATTGACAAACTTCAAAACGATCTTGACGAGCAAATTCGTTCGAATGAACGATTTTATGTAGCTACTTGATTTTGTAAAGGATCGATTTTCTTATCTAACTCTTTTTTTTCTAATATCAGAACGAATGTGAACAATTGAAAAAACGTTGTCAAGAAATCGAAATCAATTCAGCAAATGAATTGAAAGAGAAACTCGAACAATTAACCAAAGATTTAAATGATAAATGGACGAGAAAACTCAAGTCAGTGATCGAATCTTTTTTCACATTAAAACTGCTTTTTTTTTCTAGATTCGATACGGAGAAAATTCGTAAAGATTTAACACAACAAAAAGACGAAGAAAAACAGAAAGCTATCGATGAACTTCTCAAACAAAAACAATCGAACATTTCATCAGCTCAAACACAAATCAATGAACTCGAGCAACAAGTTCGTTTCGAAGATCTTTTACGAAATCAACAAATCATTGATTATTTAGATAGCTCAACTTCAAAAACAGTTACTTGTTGAACAACAAAAAGCAAAAGACGACAATCTTGTCGCTCTACAAAATGCCAATGAAGATAAACGACGTTTGATGAATGAATTTCAAATGAAAATTCAAGATTTAAATACGCAAATTCAACGATTAGAAGGCAAAAATCAAGAAGAACTACTCGAACAAAAATTGCAATTAGAAAAAGATCATCTAGTAAATTTTATTTATCGAAAACAAAAAACGATCGATCTCTCATTTTCATAGAATCAAATCAATGAGTTAAAAACTCGACAAATGGAAGATATTCGCGGTCAACAATTAGCTTACAGCACGCATTTAGAAACAATTCGTGCCGATCACGAACGAGCCTTGGCTTTAGAAATCGAAAAACAAAACATTCAACATCAATCGAATTTTGGTTCGTTCCGAATTGATTTTTGTTTTGTTTTACCTTTTGTTTTTGCAGAACAACTACGCAAAGATTTAATTCAAACTCATGCAAATGAAATCGAAGAAAAAGAACGAGCATTCAGTAAAGAATTAGCTGCTGTTCGTCTGCAACTCGATCGTGCACTTGAAATAACAAAAATTAAAGAACGTGAAGCCGATCTACGCATTGACGATTTAACCAGCGATCTGAAAATTAAACAAACAAAAATCGATAATTATATTCGAGATTTAAACGATGTTCAAGATCAGATCGAACAGTTACGTCAAGAAATTGACATTCGTTCGAAAGAAGTACAACGTGTTCGAAATGATATGCAAAAAGAAATCAAGTAAATCGTTTAGTTTCGAATAGAAAATAAGTTTTCTTTTTAATTTTGTGATTGTAAAGAGCTCGTGAAGAGAAATTACGAAATGATAACGAAGACAAACTTCGTGAATTGAGAAAAATTCATGATGACGAACAGAAACAATTGCTCGAAGAATTTGGTACAGCTCATGATTTACTAAAATCTAAGATCGCCGATTTACAAATCAAGTAAATCATTTGAAATCGATTTCGTTTTTCGATAAAAAAAAACTTTGTTAATAGATTACACGAAGCGGAAGAACGATATCGAAATCGTGAATCTCGAAATGAAGATTTAGATCTGATCACAACACTTCAACAAACAATTGCTTCGTATCAAGAACAATTGAAAAAGATTCATGTAAAACAAAGCCGCGAATACAAATATTGAATTCTTCTAATTTCGGGAATATTTAGGACGAGAAAAAATATCTCAAAATGGAATTAGTCAATCGAGAAACAACATATAATAAAGTTTTTACCAATGCACCATCATCAAATATCGGTGTGATGAATCCATTGTCTTTCAATACGAAATTCGTAACTATCTTCATTCTATTGATCTCGTCGATTTTGAATTTTGTTTTCTGTTCAGATTCCAAGAAATTCCGATTCGAATTCATCAGTTCATACTCGTCTAAAATCTCAATCACCTCGTCCCACCAAACTCGAACCATTGGTAGCGACTAATGACATTCCACATGATCTACCATTGAATCCCAATAAGCATTTGCTACCGAAACGTTTTGTTAAATAAGCTACATTTGTGTCTTCAGAAAAGAAAAGAAAATATGATTTCATATGATTATATTTTTTCTTTGAAATAAAATTTTCAATGATTGTATATCTTCAGTTAGAAAGAAAAAGATTTTATTTAGAATTTCAAAATAAAGATTAAGCAATCAAATGTTTAATTTTTAACTACGCTGTCGAATTCGGATCGTAATCTGTTCACAAGTACGCGCAATATCCTAGAATAAAAGTATAAATAGAATTCGAAATGATTAATAATCAATACGAACATCATTGTCGGAATGAAATCGTTTGATTTGATATAGTAAACTTTCATCGATTTTTGTCGAGATCATTTCATCAATTGCATCATCTAGAATAATTTCAACAAAAAAGAAAATAAAGAAGCCTGAAATTAATCGATTTATACCATAGTTCGACATTGATTTGAGAAGAGTGATAATTCCTCGTGCGACATCAGCTTGATTTTTAAAATGATCGAATACTTGTTGGAGAGTTTCTATTGAATCGATTAGTGTTGTACCATCAGTCGAACGAGTGCAAAGAAAACGCATGACACAACGTTCTGAAATGGAATCGACTTAGTATTTCGTTCAACAATTTCGAAATAACAAACCATCTCGTTTGAACAGTTCAGCTAAAACTGTCAATGCTAAATGACAATCAATTAAGTAAGAAAGGAAAAAAAAGTAAAAACTTCAATTCAACAGACCAGCTTTGACGGCATGCTGCTCGTTCGAATAGATTTGTAGACCAATGGTAAAATATCGAACAAGATTATATTGTACTAAATAATCGAATGTTGATTCTAGAAAATAACCGTTGATTGATTCATATTCATCGAAAAGTCTTTTTCGTATACTTTCGAAAATAAATGGCAAAAAAGCGAAAGAAATTTTCGTGAATAAATCACTATTGTGCGAATGTTTTTCGAGAAGAGTATAGAAAATTTGAAAGATGGCCAACTGATTTCGACGGAGATCATTCGCTAGAGAGAATCAATGAAAGAGTTGTTTTTTTTTGGTTTCTAATGAATAAGCTCAACTAACTCATAGATTCTTTTGCTGTAAGCCAAATAATTGTACAAGCTTTCGAGCAGATACTTGCATTTGCTTGATATTTCGTCATGATTTGAACGAGATTTGATGTTGTTCGAGTGTTGAGTACAAGTTTTGCATCTAGTAGATTTTGAATTATTGACGATTGACAGAGAAAATCTTAATGATAATTTACTTCGTTTTGCAATTGGAATTAGAACATCGAAGATTTTCTCGATTAAATCTTCATCATTTTCGAAAATCTAGATTTGAATTCACAAGAAGAGATTCAATTGAAATTATTCGAAACATACGGTTAACATTTTTGTCAAAAATTTGACAATCGATGATGTGAGAATGGCATCATTCGAGAGAATCTTTTTCAAAAGTTCTAATGTATTTTCAACTATTTTAGCATTGGATATAAAATGTTCGATTGTTGGCAGGAGATCAGTTTGAAAACTTGCTGCTAAACTTGAGAGATCGATCTGAAATAAACATTTATTCGAAAATCGAAAAAAAAAGCAAGAATATACAGAATTCGATCGATTTGCTAATTGTAAAGCGTGTTCAATACGACTTTCAGCATTTCGATGTTGTTTGATATAATTAAGATAATAATCGAGTTCTTCATTTTTCGATAAACCTTAAATTAGATCGATGAGATTAGACAACAAAAAAACAGACGGATGTTTCAAAATACCATCTCGAGCCCATTTTTTATCACGTTCAGCTGGATATTTGATTTGACTCGAATCGATGTCATGCATACTTTCGATGACATAATCATCTCTTTGTAAATCGCTGAAATACAAATCAATTTTCCAAAAAACAAAAAGAAATTCATTCGAACGAACACTTCTGTTAATCGTTGTTCAGGATCAGTAATCATCATTCCACCGATTAAATTTGCAATACTTTCATGTATCTAAACGCAAATCAATTGACGGATTCGTTGTTGTTGTTTGAGTTACTTTTTGTAAATCTTGTAACGTTTCCGTGAGAGTATTGACATCATGTCGAGCACAAATACGTAATTTTAATGTTTCTTCATCCTAGAGACTTTTAGATTGAATTGAATTTCTATGAACGACACTGTCTTCTTACGGATAATGTATCGCATGTGATCATATCCAAAAGAACACAACCGAATGAATAAATATCCGATTGGATTGAATAATCTCCTGATTCGAAGATTTCCGGAGCGGTATATGAAAGAGCACCTAGCAAAACAAAAAGAAATACAATTACTCTTTCATCTCAACGAATAATCTTGAGAAATCAAAATGAGCAAAATTCGTTTTTTGTCTTACTATGACATTTATTACAACTCGAAATGTCAATTTCTAAGCCTAGATCGATTGATTTTTATTCACAAAAAAAAAGATCGTTCGTTAAAAATACTTACGACGAGGCAATCGTGTTCTCATTCGAATGTCATAGGCAACTGTTGGTGGAACCATATCGCCGATAACTAGTGAACAATTTTGTTCGTCACCTTCGCCACGTAAATAAATGCTCTCTGGTTTGAGATTTCTATTTAATTTCCAAAATACACAAACAAATAGATTTTATTTGAAATATCGTTCGTTTACCGATGAATGATTTTCTCGTTCCATAAAAACATCAATCCATCGAGAATTTGAGCAAACCAAGTATCCACCAACTAAACAAAACCAGGACATAGTCTGGTAACCTTGATTCTGCACTTCAAAACGAACTTTTTGGTCAAGTGATTGACTTTCGAATCGCATTTTTTGAAGATAATTATCAAGGTTTCCCATTGGAAAATATTCCGAGAAAAGATTGATATATGTCGCACTGATCTACATAGAAATAGAACTCATTTTTATTTTCTCATAGAAAAAAAATTAATTAAGTTAATTTACTTGATGATCAAACGAAGTAAAAATATCGAAATACGACGCGACATTTTCATAGGATAAGTTCAAAAGCGAGACATACTATTCTTAAAAATAGAAATTCATAAAAATTCAATTTTGAATTACTTCTCGATAGGCAACAGCACCTGTAGCCATATCCATTAATTCCATCTGAAAGAATTTCCACATAGCAGAGAAAAAACAAACTATAAATAAAATACAATCGAACGAACCTTTGACAGCAGAAATGTTTCATTTTCATCTTGTTTTTTCACTAAAATTCGTTCAGCAAATGTGTCGATTCCAAGATTTTCATCAATCTTATAATCAGTAAATTTAACAATATAAAAGTCTATTGAACTTAACCGATCCAAACAACTTACGATATATTTATCCATATTTGCTGAGTACTTCGGTTTTTTCTTTCTCTTTCTTTTCTTTCGTTTAATCAATAGCTGACAAGTGATTGTCAGTTTTTTTTCATAGAAACCATTTGTCGAGTGAAAACTTCAGTAACAACCTCTTCCGTTCGTAGATTTTCACTCGACGACATCTATACAACTGATTTCATGATTAGTATAGAAAAAGAAAGAAAAAAAAACACCATATACGAATCGTTGGGTAAATTTTGGATCGAAAGAATCGAGTTGAATTAGCCAATTCTTTCGTTTTTGTATTTATATAGATAAATAACTCTAATAATGAATGACAGAAGACGATTTTTAATAAATTGTATTTTATAGATTTATTTTTAAAAATCAAAAGTAATCTTCGGGAAGAATGATGGATTATGATGTAAGCGAAAGTGATTTTGATATAATTCTATCGAAATGAAAAATTGATTTTTAGTATACCCCGTATGGTGGAGGTTCAATTCAACCCTCAATAAATCAACAAGGTTAATTAATAAAAGACGATCTTTCGAATGTAAAATATTTGATTTAATTGAATAGAAATGGATCAATATTACGGTGGATCATATGGCGGTGGTGTGACAAGTGTTAGTCGACGAGAAATTATCGAACATTTCGGTGAATTTCGTCGAGCTATTCATGAAGGACCAGTTTCACTTGTTCAACATTATTACAACAACAAGTAGTTTTAATTTAAAAAAAAAGACTTGACGATTAAACGTATATTCTCAAATGATTTTTTAAGCTATGCGACAATGATGCAAAATTATAACACCGAATGGCCATCAGCTGAAGCATTGAAAGAACATATCGGAGGTTTGATTTAGATTTTTATTTGATAGATAGATGAATAAATTTTTCGTTTAGATGATCCATTATTTCTTACTCTTTACAAAGAAATGTACTTTCGACATATCTACGCATCGAAACCTGTAAAAATTTCTTTGATAGAAATTTGTGTTTATATTGTTTCGATTTTCAGGGTGGTGTTTCATTAGAAGAACGTCAAGAATCGTACATGAACTATATTGATCTTTTCAATTTAGTTTTAGCCAAAGAGCAACCGTTAAAAATCGAATTACCTGACCAATGGCTATGGGATATAATCGAAGAATTTATCTATCAATTTCAATCATTTTGTAATTTCCGTACGAAATTAGCTAAACGTACCGATGATGATATCGATCAATTGAAACGAAATATTAAAATCTGGAATGTTCATGCTGTTCTCAATGTTATGCATAGTCTCGTTGATAAATCACGAATTGTCGAGCAATTAGAAGCTTCAAAAAAAGGAGGTAGTTCCGAGTTCAACATAGACTGACTTTGTTTTTTTTTCTGAAAACGGCATTTTGTAGTTCAATTTAATCCAGCCGGTGATTTATTCTGTCAAACCAATCTCTACAAAATGTTCGGTTATTTTAGTTTAATTGGTCTCTTAAAATTACATACATTGACAAGTGACTATTACATGGCATTGAAAACAATCGATTGTATCGATTTAGATGTCACAAAACAAGTAAAAATTCTAATAAAAAAATGACTAAATTCATTTGTATTTTTAGAGTGATGTTTGTCAAGTATTTCATTGTGTCGTTGCAACAAATTATCATGCCGGTTTTTGCTATACAATGATGAGAAACTACGAAGAAGCTATACGAGTTTTTGTTGATACATTACTCTATATTCAACGTAGTAAACCAATTATGGTCGCACAAACATTTCAAAATGATGCCGTATGAATCGAAAGGAAAATCTCGAAAGATAATTTGTTGTTAATTGTTTACTTAGGTGAACAAAACAGCTGATCAAATGATGACGTTATTAGCTATTTGTATGACATTATATCCCATGCGAATTGATGAGACAATTTATCTACATTTGAGAGAGAAATTTATGGATAAATTACCGAAGCCATTACTTTGGGTTGGGTAAGCGAATGATTTGATTATTTTCGTACAAAAAAACAAAAGAATCTTTTGTCGATTTTAGACCTGATGGAAAATTACCGTTTCGAGATAGTTTTGCTTATGGTAATGAGAAGAATAAGTTTAAAAAAAAAAGAAATTGTTCAATTATCTGCTTGTATTTTAGCTTGTCCGAAATTCATCAGTCCTGCTCCAACCATTTTCGAACAACGAAATGATGCTCAATGGGCGGTACGAAGAAATCTTTTTTCTCATTGCATATTCACTTTGCCTTTGTTTCAAGGAACCATTCAATCGTCAAATCGAAGTGTTTACCGAAGAACTTCAAGAGCAAACCTACATTCCCGATGTTCGAAGGTTATTAAAACTAAATTCAAATCATTTTTCTTTCTCGAACCAATGATTTTCAATTTTAGTTATTTGAAATTATACACAACGATGAACATCGACAAATTAGCAACGTTTATGGAAAAAGTATAAAGTTAAATTTAAAAATAAATCGAATATACTCAACGTTCTTTTTTAGACACCCCAAGAGGTCAAACCATTATTATTAACATTCAAAGTATATATTTATCGAAATTGATTTTCGATCGAAAATAAATATTTTCTTTTTCTTCTCTAAAGCACAAATTAAATTGCAATGATCCCGAAGAAAAAACGAAAGAAGATTTTCAATCATCAGCTGATATTGATTTTTATATTGACAAAGTAAATGATTTGTAAATTTATTTTCAACAAACATTTAATAATTGATTTTCGTAGGAAATCATTCACATCGCCGATACGAAAATCACGCCTCGATATAGCGATTATCTCGTCAAACAAATTCTTAAATACGAAGAAGTAAATTAATTGCAAATTTAGTAGAATTACAATCTCATATTCTCTTCCGGTTTTAGTTAGCACGATCCATTGGTGAAGGTCTTGTTGCTCGTTCGGCAGGAAATAAATAGAATAAAACTAAAAGAAGAAGAAGATTGTTATGGAATTTTTTTTCTGTCTTTCTCTTTTAAAACGATCAGTCAAACAACAACAAAAAACATAAATAAACATTAACATCAGTTTGTCATCAAAAATCAATTGATCATTTGTTTTCTTATATATGTATTTCTTAAACTAATACTAACTAATCAACGATGAATAATTTTCAAAGAACAAGAAAAGGAAAAAAAGATTCTCGTTCTTCGTCGTATAGAAGAAGAAAAAAAAAGAAGCAGAGAGGTGAAAAAAGTCGACCGAATAAAGAAAAAAGAGAAATATATGGTTCGATGTGTATGCTTGCCAATGATTGGTTGAGCGCGTTTTTATTCATATGTTAAACTAGTGTAAAAACGACGACTGAATACTAGTTGACACAGATGATGATAACATGTACATGAAAAAACAATACGAATGAATTTTTCGCTGAGAGAATTTTTTCATTTTTATTAATTATGAAATTTACATTTTAAATTGATCAAAAGACAAAAAAAAATCGAACGAACGAACGAAAGAAAAAGAAAAAAAAACACACATTCATTTATATATTCCTATTCACCTTTATACCGTAACGACGACGACGATCAAACTAAACACATTGGTAAACGAGTAAAAAAACGCTTCGAATCAACTGTACAATCGTCGAAATATATGAGCATGACGAAATTATTAGTAATTTTATTTCTTCTCGTAAGAATTTCACGTTGTTTTTTATTAGTCACATAAATACTTTTTCGTTTCTCTTTCAGTTTCAATATGTATCAGGCAAATGTATTTGGTATGAAGGTATACGTGATGGTTTCAATCAAGTTTATCCGAATGGTGAACCGAAAGCTTTGCCATTGGAAGATGTGGGTCTACTGAATGAAATGTGTCCAAATTTTGTTACACACGAAGGTGTTTCACCGAAACTTTGCTGTGATCGAAAGCAATTAGTTGAAATGCAAAAATTCAAATATATTCTCGATAATTTAATCGGTCGATGTCCATCATGCTATTTTAATTTCTTGAGAATATTTTGTGAAATGTCATGCAACCCAAATCAAGATGAATTTATTTGGCCATTAGAATACCGAAATGTAACAAGACCGAATGAACAAGAAACGTCAGGCAAAGATCAAGCCGATCAAGAAGAAAACATTCGAACTGATTGGGCTTTAGCAGATTATGTCGATCCCGAAGAAGAAGAAGAAGAAGAAGAAGAAAGCGAAGAGACAAATAATCATAAAAAAACATTAAGTAAAACAACAGCTAAACCAGCTGAACTCGTTGAAGTTATAACTAAAATTCGATATTTTCTCACGGACAAACAAGCGTATGACTTCATGAATTCTTGTTGGAGTGTTCGAATTAATTTTCAATATGCTGTTGATATTCTTTGTGGTTCATTGAATCGTGCATGCGATGTTAAACGTCTATTCGAATATATCGGTTTGAAAAATACACAAGCACCAATTCGAATCGATTTCGTTTTCGCTAATCAAACGTATTACGATCGTCAATTACAACGAACATTTCAACCAGCTAATATCAAAATGTTTGCCTGTGATGAACCCGTTATTCTACCGCACATTTCAAGACAAAAATGCACATGTATGGATTGCAATGCAATGTGTCCGAAAATGCTAATTCCAGAAAAACAACATCGAAATATAACTCTTCAAAATCAAACATGGATCAGTGATATTCAATCGAAAGTGTTCAATCTTCATCGAGTTACAATTCTAACAATTGGAATCTATATTCTATTTGTTATTGTATTCATATTTGCCAGCATTATTATTTCGATTGTCACTTGGAACAATCAACGAAAGAAAATTATTCAACAAGAAAATAAATTGAATAGCAACGATGATGATCATTTGAAAGAAAACGATGAATATCTTTCGGAAACATCGTTCGATAGCGATCGAACTAGTTTTCTCGATCGTTTAGGAATTAAAATGGACGATGGTTTACATAAGATATTTACAGCTATTGGAACATTTTGTGCATACAATCCGAAATATACGATTATTCCTGTGATCGCTATTTTGGCTTGTTTATGTTATGGAAGTCGATATTATACGGTGACCACGGATCCCGTGGATCTTTGGGTTGCACCGAATTCACGTGCCAAATTAGAAAAAGCCTATTTCGATGAGAAATTCGGACCTTTCTATCGTATTGCCCATTTAATTCTCGTTCCAAAAAATAAGAAAAATCTCGTCCTACGTTACAAAACGCCGCTCGAAGCCGAAGAAAAATATACATTCGGGCCTGTTTTCGAACGAAAATTCCTTCTCGATGCTCTACGTCTTCAACTTCATGTCGAAAATTTTCAAGTTAAAAATCCATCAGGCGAACGCATAACTCTCAATTCAACGTGTTACAAACCACTTGAACCCGACAATAAGAATTGTGCGATATTTTCTCTCTTTCAATATCATCAAAATAATCTCACATTTCTTCTCAACGAAACTCTCTATCCATCACAATACTTAGAATGTATGCAAGCACCGTTAACACAACAAACGAAATCATTTCATCGAACTTGTATGGGCGCATTCGGCGGACCTGTCGATCCGTATATGGTTTTAGGAGCATTTCCGACACGTGATGGTGTACCGGACTATGCCAAAGCAAAAGCATTGATTATAACGATAACGATTAATAATCAACGAGAGGGCGAACAATTAGACAATGCATTGATATGGGAAAAAGAATTTTTGAGATATATGAAAACATATCAATCGAAATGGTTCGATGTTAAATATCGAGCTGAACGTTCAATTGAAGATGAAATCGAACGTGAATCACAATCGGATATCAAAACTGTTCTCATTTCGTATTTAATCATGTTTTTATATATTGCCATTGCTCTTGGTCGAATACGTAATATTCGACATTTATTCGTCGATATGAAAGTTTCATTAGGCATAGCCGGTGTTGCACTCGTTGCTTTGAGTGTTTGGGCAAGTGTTGGCATATTTTCTTACATGAAAATTCCGACAACATTAATCATATTCGAAGTCATTCCATTTCTGGTGTTAGCCGTCGGCGTTGACAATATATTTATTCTTACACAATCGATTCAACGTGATCGTATTCAAGATGGCGAGGATGTCGAAACACAAATCGGTCGTATTGTTGGCCGTGTTGGTCCAGCTATGTTATTGACTTCAGTTTCGGAAAGTATTGCGTTCTTTCTCGGCGCATTGACACCGATGCCAGCCGTTCGATTATTTAGTTTATATGCAGCTGTATCTGTTCTCATTGATTTTCTTTTACAAATCACGATCTTCGTTACATTTATTACATTGGATCATAAACGTAGTCTAGAAGATCGTATTGATGTTTTCTGTTGTTTACAAATACCACGCGAAGAAAAAACACGTCGATTACGTTTGCCAAGATTTAGTATATTCCGTCAAAATTCACCTTTAAATCCACGAGCTTCGATTACATCGAAACAATCCGAACATGAACATAAAACTTTTCTTCAACAACTATCAACGAAAACCGAACCATGCGAAGAACATCTCATGGAAATGGATGGTTTTCTCTTTGGTCTATTTAAACGATATTATGCACCGTTGATTATGAACAAACATGTTCGACCGACAGTTATTTTCGTATTTTTAACATGGTTAGCAGCAAGTATTGCTCTATTACCCTACGTTAAAGTCGGTCTCGAACAAAACATAACCATGCCAAAAGATTCGTATATGATCGATTATTTTTCTGCATTGAAAGAATATTTTGCTGTTGGACCACCTGTCTATTTCATTATCAAACCAGGCATCAATTATGCCAATCTCAATGCTAGTAATATGATTTGTGCAAGTGCTGGTTGTTCGTCTCAATCGATGGCCAATCAACTAGGTTTTGCTTCACTTCATCCGTCCGATACACGTGTTGCTCAAATTGGCACAACGTGGCTCGATGATTACTACGATTGGTTACGTCATCGAGGTACGACACCCTGTTGTCGTCTTTACAATTCAACAGGTGAATTCTGTTCGACGAATGCACCATCCTATGCCAAATGTCATCTTTGTACACGTAGTACAACTCGTGAAAGTTTAACTGAATCGGAATTTCAACAGTTTCTGCCCTATTTTCTACAAGATAATCCGAATTTAAAATGTGCAAAAGGCGGCCATGCAGCACATGGAAGTAGTGTGGCGTTATATCCAGACAAACGATCAGTTGAAACAAGTCATATCATGGGCTATCATAGTCTTTTAATAACATCCGATGATTTCATTCAGGCAATGAAACAAGCTTATATTCTTACAGATAATATAACTCGAACATTGAAAACATCAGGTTATGATGTCGAAGTATTTCCTTATAGTATATTTTATGTTTTCTACGAACAATATTTAACTATTTGGCATGATGCTATTATGAATCTTTCGTTATCCACGGCAGCCATTTTTGTTATGACATTTATTTTACTTGGTTTTGATATTACATCGGCATTTATTATAACATTAACCATCGTTATGTATGTCGTTGAGAGAAGAATTGTTTTTGTTTTATTGAACTTTTTTTCTTTTGTTTTAGGATTACATGTGATATGATTGCTATGATGTATCTTTGGAATATCGAAATGAATGCAATTTCACTGGTGAATCTCGTTATGTCGGTTGGAATTTCACTAGAATTCTGCGCTCATATCTGTCGTGATTTTATTCTTTCCGTCAAAGGTTCACGTTTGAAACGTGCTGAAGAAGCACTTGCTTACATGGGCAGTTCGGTACGTGGTTATTTTTGATTAAAATAGAAAATAAAATTATACTTTTTAATGTTTTCTTTTGAAAAGGTTTTCAGTGGCATAACATTGACAAAAATCGGTGGTATTGTCGTTCTCGGCTTTTCTCATTCACAATTATTTCATGTATTCTATTTTCGAATGTTTATTTGTATCGTTTCATTTGGTGCTGCACATGGATTAATATTTTTACCTGTTTTATTAAGTTATATAGGTAAACACATTGAAATTTTCAGTCAAATTTTTAAAATTTCAATTTATTTTTAAGGTCCAAGTCCGAATCACGTCCGTAAAGATCGTCTTCGTCGTCAACAATCACAACGTAAATCACTTCAATTACAAGTTCAATTATCAACTCATGAAATTCTCAAAGATCAATCTCAAATCGCTCCTCATGAGAATCCTGAATCCGGTGCCTAGATATCGATGAATCATTGTCGTTCAGTTTGTTTCTTTTTTTTTCTCATTCAAATCAGCACACCGTCCATTCTCACATTCGATTACTGTACAGTTTTACTCCGACTAAAACCAAAACATCCCAATCTCATATTGACTTTCTTGTGATCTCTTTTATCCTCCGAGCAGAAATAGGACAATTTGATGTTTGTTTTCTCTTTTTTTCTCTCTCTCTCTCGTCTCTTCATTGTCAGTTGTTTTCTCTGTCGACAAATAAACCAAGCAAAATTGGCCAAATCGATGTTTATATCAAGTCAGATGATGATCGATCTTTGCCAGCTTTGATTAACAGTGTGCGTGCGTTTTATTTTATTTTATATTATTATTTTTTTTTGCTTTCACTTTTCCCCTTTCTTTTTCTTTGTTATTTATTTGTTGTTCACCTTGCTTTTCGTCTACACCGAAAAAAAATAAAATTTGTTTCGAACTTTGAAAAAGACTATTTATTGAAATTGTATTATAAAAAGAAAAACAACGAGAATGAAAAAGACAAAAAAAAAGAAATATTGAAGATTAAATTGAGCATATTTGGATAGTTTTGTTTTTTGTTTGTACATATGAACAAAAATGATCAATTAAGATTATTATTAAGAATTAAAGGTTTGGTTAGATAGAGCTTATTGGTATGATCAGCATCATAGACCGGATGTGTTTGATAATGTTCGATAAGATCATTGAGATTTGCGAATGAACGTTTACCAATAAAATAATGTTGATTCGAGGGAGAATATTCGATACGAAAATGTCGAATCATATCATCATCATCGCGGATACTTAACGAGTAATTTCCGATCTATTGAAGAACAAAAAGCGAGATAATTGGTTTTTTTTTGTTTTCAAAAATATTTGCTTTCGTCTTACGCGTCGTTCACTGTCTCGAATAAGAAAATTGCCCTTTTCATTTCCATAGATTTTCAAGTATTTTTCCGCATCATCTCTCGATAAAATACCGAAATACCAACGTTCATTGATAAATTTCGACGAGAGATTCATATTGAAATTCTGTAGATTGTCTTCGAGCGTTTTTAAATTATCTTCGTCCGACGAAATCAACGCCGAACAAGAATTAAAATTATCAAGTTTACCATCGGAATGCGTAAATTTCGATGGTTTGATAATAAATGCATATTCATCATTGCAATTCGACATATGTAATGGATGAGAATTATGACGAATTTGTGAGAGATTTGAATTGGCACTACTTGTCGAAGATGAGAGAGGAGAATTGATTTGATTTAATAAGGATAGAGATGCGCAACTATCTGAACTTTTCTATTGAATTCAAACAAAAATAATCAACAAATTGAAATTGAATTTAAGGAAAAACTCTGTACTTCGAGCAGATAGTTCGATGGAAACCAGCCACGTTGATTTTCATGTTGAACAAGCCACCAACCATCGGCTTTCTTTTGCAAAACGTTCACCCATATACCTTTATTCAAACTAATTTCATCCTCACTAAAGAAAAACTTTCAATTGATCAGTTGTTTTTTTCTTTGTCATTTCGATTACCTTTCGGCATCGTATCGAAATTTAACAAGTGCTAATGATAAACCTTGATCATTATTGAAATTATTTGTTAGGATTGGTTTTTTGACAACACGTTTCGAAATGATTTTATCTAATAATGAACGTTTTTCACGTCGTGCAAAATTCGATGGAATGTATCTACAACGAAAAAGTGTCGTTCTTCTGTCGTCTTGTCTCCTGAGAAATTAAATAGATACCCTGTTTCATCGGAATCAATACGTTTAACTTTCCACCAGAGACATGTATCATCAATTAATAGAAGACGTTCATTTTTTGTAATAGTTAATTCTTGATTCTCTTGGGAATTATAATTATACTTTGCTATTACAATTTCGTCTAAATTGAATTTTGTTTTAAAAAGAAGAAAAAAGAAACTCGACAAGTTTACTGAGCTGATTGTTTGAATTAGTGGATTGCATATTGGTAAGAATCTCGACGGCATTCGATCTAGAAAACGAAACGAATGTATGTTAATTTGAATTTTATTAGGAAGAGAAAAAAAAACATCTAAACATCGATCGATTTTATGGTGCCACTCGAATAACAAGCCGAGAGAAAAAAAAAGTATCGAGACGAATTATGCGAAAAAAAAACCGAGAGAGTAACGAGTGTATCAATGCAATCGTACTTATTTTAACTTGCCTTGATACGTTGTAACAATGCTTCGATGATGAAGCTTTTTTCTTCTCTTTCTCGCATTCGAATGTTCATATACGAAGAAAAAAAAAGACGATCGACAGACCTTGATAATAACATCCGAGTTTTCTGTTACAGGTAATCGAGATATATGTATATAATTCGATGAATAATATACAGAATGTATCTTTCAACAACATTGACTATTCAACATACATATAGATCGAAAAGATAGTTGCATCATATCTTCCGAGAAAGATATCTCAAGAATAGCTCAAGAAAAAAAAAGACGCTAAAAACACAGACACGCAATGCATACATGGGCTACTATGATTAGGAAAATAGACAGAAAAAAAAAGAGTGAGAAGATTGATAACGAACATGTCGAGACATACTGACAATTATTTGTTCAATGTTCGTTCTCTTTTCGATTGATAATCGTGATATGAAAACGAATATCTAATCTCTCTTTCAATTCATGTTGTTTCACTAATAACACGGAGATACATACGTACGAAAACAAAGAAATCACTTCTTCTTCTTCTTCTTAATGATCAAACAACAACTATCAACATCAACAAACGATGGTCTCCACTCTACTTCTCTTCTCTTCTTTTCTCTTTCTCATTTTTTGTCATCATGAGTCGATCTGAGAGGAAAAACACTTGTGCAATTCAATCGTATTTACCGAGAGTTTTATTCAATTCGAATGCTTACAGTTGACTTATTTTTCTCGATTGATGTTGATTTCCCCAATTAATAACAAAAACATAACATACATACGCATATATCTTCATACATACGATAGATATATCATATGAATAAGAGTAACTATCCATGGATTGATTAACATTGATTCTAACGCTGAATCGTACTCGTTTCTGATTGGTTGAAAAAAGAATATTATCGAAAAAAAAAAGCTAACTAACTAGTAATGAAAAATAAAATAAACAAGAATTCATTCTTTGTTTAGTTCGACGACTAAGTTCTATTCGTTTTATTCGAAGATTAAATTTTCCAAATAAAACAATTTGCAAACTAATTAATGTCATCAACAAATACTTCGCAGTAAACTTAAACAACAACAAGTCTGTTTTTCTCTTTTCTATTGGATTAATCTAGTCGAATACGTCATATACCAAAAACAACCCGAGCTTATGAGTCAAGTGATGGCGATACACCATCATCGCCAGCACGATATCGATCCAAACGAAATTGTAACAATGACAAGTACGAAAAGAACGAATCATACATATAATCGAATAGAATGATTGATGTTTTAGTTCACAACGACGCAATAAGTATCACCAAGGACCGGTTTATGTCGATGAAAATACAACGGATTCATATCCCGATCGTATTCAAACGAAAATCGATGACAAACCAAAAGCATCGAAACCAAGGTAAAAATCGAAAGTCAAATGGATAATTAATTAAATTGTTGAAATTAGTTTCGAAGAAGAACAACAGGAATTACAGAAATCTTTGTCGAAAGATTGGTGTGATAAAATGGATAATGAAGAAACTGAAGAGAAGAAATTGCATAGTTTTGTTCTTTATTTAAAACAATTTCCAGTTCATGAAAATAAAACAACAGAAGAACTTCTTGGATCAATCGAATGCTGTCCAAAAGGTTCGAACAATATGTTTGTTTGTTTTTTTTTCTCATAAATCTTTTTTTTTCAGAACTTGTACGTCGACAAAAAGAAATTAGTAAAGGCAAATTATCGAAATCCTATCAAAGTTACATCTCAATCGTACCTCGGTAGGAGATTTAGTTTTTGAGTAAATAGAAAATTAACTTGAACGAATTTTGAAGCAAATCTCGAACTCGACAACATCCACGTACGCCGTGCAAATATGCTAAAATGTCACGTCGAGGTTTCGACGGCGCTATCAAAGCATGGCGACGTAAACTTCACGAATTCGATTATGATAAAAAAGAGAATACCGATGATTCAATGTCGATTATTTCATCGTCGTCATCTCAACGTAGTGATGACTGTTCAACAGCACATTCAACTTCAATCAATATCGAAGATATCGACGAGAATTTCCTTCCGGATTTATATGATTTCGAAGAATCACTTGTTAATGAAAATAATCAATTGAAATTTCGTGAAATCGACGATTCGATGGATACAATTGTGAATACAAATTGTGATTCACGTTCAGCCATGGCATTTGATTAAATCTCTCATTCTTTGTCTTTCTTGTTCATTCGTATCGAATGACAATTTATCAGATAGTCTTTCTCTCTCTCTTGCAACGTTGTTTCAATGAATATATATGTATTTGCTCTTTCCATTGTGCTCATATTTCATCTTTGTATATTTTTTTTGCTTGTTAGCTAGTAGATAAAACCAAAACAAAGATAAAAACAGATTCGAACACTAGTCAAAATGATCTCTTGTCTTGTTTCTTTTGCAGATTGTATTCAGCAAAATGGTACATAGTTTATTTATTATCAATGGAGCCGGGTAAAAAAAAAACGCCAAACGAAATTGATGATTTCTTATTTTGTTTTGTTTTTCTGTTTAGAGATGTTTTCATGGAAAAACATTGGAAAACTGTTATAAGTAAATCGATATGCGATTATTTTTTCGAAGCTCAATCTAAAGTAAACAAGCAATTGATTGATTTTCCGTTGTTTGAAACGATAAAATGCATATTTAGAGTGCAAATTCGGAAGATGTACCGCCAGTTATTGCAACGCCTCATCATATTTTAATTAACATCTATCGAAATAATTTATATTTTGTTGCTGTTTTAACAAGCGAAAGTATGACAAAAAAAAGAAAAAATAACTTTCAAAATCAACTGGTGATTTGTTTCAGTTGCACCGCTTTTTGTTCTCGAATTTCTTCATCGAATTATGGATGTTTTCGAAGATTACTTTCATGAATGTACGGAAACATCGTTGAAAGATAATTATGTCATTGTTTACGAGGTAAATAGAAAGTTACCGGATATAAATATATATATTTATTCTGTTGTTTGTTTGAATAGCTTTTGGATGAAATGTTGGACTCAGGTTTACCGTTAGCTACCGAAACAAGTATATTAAAAGAACTCATTCGACCGCCGAATATTCTACGACGTGTACAAGGTTTCGTTACTGGCAATGATACGAAGTATGTAGCAGATTATTGTTCGACTTTGACATGAATTCAAATGAAAAAGAGATTGAGAGAGAGAGAGAGAGAGAGGCGGAGAGAATCAACATGTTTTGCCTTTTGTACTTAGTATTAGCGATACACTTCCATCGAATCAATTATCGACTATATCTTGGCGACGTTTCGGTGTTAAATACACGACTGACGAAGCCTATTTTGATATCATCGAAGAAGTCGATGCGATCATAGATCGAAATTGTACGACCGTCATGTGCGAAATACAGGGTTATGTAAGTGAGATTATGTTGTTCGTACATAGTTGTTATCATTGTTGTTGTTGTTGTCTGAGAATGTATTTTGCTTAATTTTGTTTCACTGAATCATCTTAGTATTGGTATGACACGTGAAGATGCGAAAAGTCTGTCGGCTGGAATGGAATCCGGCGTGACATGGCGTAAAGTCGGTATCATTCACCGAACAACAAATGAGATTCTTGTTGATATTATTGAATCACTTGATGCAATCATTGATCAAAGAGGAATGATTGTAACAGCTGAAATTAGCGGAGTGGTAAATATGATGATGATGATTGCTAGAAATTTGCAGATTATGCTCGAAGAAAATTCTATTCGACGTTTATTGATCACGAAAAATACAAATTTTGATTTCGAATTTAGATTGATTGCTGTGCTAAATTAAGTGGCATGCCTGATTTGACATTGTCATTTGTCAATCCGAGATTACTGGATGATGTTAGCTTTCATCCATGTGTACGTTTGCAAAAATGGGAGGTAAGCTATATTTTCTTGAATTCAAATTATTCATGAAGTATCTTTTTTTGCATAGAATGAACGTATTTTATCATTCATTCCTCCGGATGGCAACTTTCGTTTGATATCCTATCATATCGGCTCGCAAAAGTACGATGAACTTTTGATTTTCATTAATAAAACTAAAAAATCTGCTTTCAGTACGATATCGATTCCAATCTATGTCAAACCGAACATACAATTTCGCGACGGTACCGGCAGTCGATTTGAACTAACCGTTGGACCTAAACAAACCATGGGCAAAGCAGTTCGTTTGATACAAAAAAGAACAAAATTTTTTTTTTATTCATTCGTTAATTTTTTTAGCTCGAATCTGTTGTCATCGAATGTACAATGCCGAAAAGTGTACTCAATTGTACTCTAACTCCAACTCAAGGCAAATGTTCATTTGATCCAGTTAAAAAACTGCTCGTTTGGGAAATAGGCAAAATCGATAGTACGGCGCAAACGAGCAATTCATCACGTTTACCATCATTACGTGGTAATCTTGCTCTTGCAACAGGTCAACCTCTACCGGAATCCAATCCGACTCTAAACGTTCGATTTACATTAAATCAAACGGCTATATCAGGTCTGCGTGTTCAACGTGTTGATATGTACGGAGAAAAATACAAACCATTCAAAGGTGTTAAATATATTACGACGGTTAAAAATGGACGTTTTCAAATTCGAACATAAAAACTTCGTATTCCATTTGGTTTTGTGTTGTTTTTAGCCTTCTTCTTCCGTTTTTTGTGCATTTGATTATTTTTTAAACGAATGATTATTTAATTGAATATGTGGCTCTTTTTAGATTATTTTCAAATCGAAGTATATAGAAAAAAAACAAAATGGGCAAACGCGGTCGTAAACCGATGAAAAGTGATTCGAATACACGTTTGGAAAAAAGTCGAGAAAGTGCTCGACAATGTCGTCATCGCAAGAAACTTCGTTACGAATATTTGGAAGAATTAGTTACCGATCGAGAAAAGGCAATTATTCAATTACAACAAGAACTCGAACGTCTTCGAACAATTTGTCAATATATCGATCAAAACGGTATTAGTTCGGAAATTCATCAAGAATTATTACAATGGAAGGACGATCCTGATGTTAATAATCTAAACAAAAATTGAACAAAAACAAAACGAACAGACTTAATTTGGCGTTTTCTTTCTTTTCTTCATGTAAATCCGGTTTTCAGTTCATTTTCTTTTGACTTTTTCAACAGTGAAAAACGTTTTTTTTTCTTCTTATGTGCAATAAACTGCACGAAGACATCAATATAATTATATATTTTTTTGTTTATATGTTTGTTTTGTCCAATTGTAGATAGATCATGGTACGAAAATTACGTTTTCACGAAAAGAAATTATTGAAGAAAGTCGATTTCATCAATTGGGAAGTTGACAAAAATCTTCATGAAGTCACGGTTATGAGAAAATTTCACATACAAAAACGTGAAGATTACACCAAATACAACGAACTTTCACGTCGAATTCGAGATCTTGCTCGACAAATCAAAGAACTCGATGCCAATGATCCATTTCGTGTTGAAGCAACGAACACTTTATTAGAAAAATTGTACGAAAATCAATTCTTTCATTTTTGAAATCAAATATTCGTTGTTCTTCTTTTTTTCGAAAGACATGCAATGGGTTTAGTTCCAACAAAAGAGAATCTCGAATTAGTCGACAAAATCACTGCAAGTCGATTCTGTCGTCGACGTTTGCCCGTTGTTATGACACGAAATCGAATGGCTCAACATCTACCTGCTGCCGTGAAATTTATTGAACAAGGACATATTCGTATTGGACCGGATATAGTTACTGATCCGGCGTTTTTAGTGACAAGGTTAATCAAATTCTTTCTCGAATTTCAACTAGTTGGGTTCTTTCATTTAGAAATACGGAAGATTTCATTTCTTGGACTGACAATTCAGCAATTCGAAAACAACTATTAGAATATCAAGATATGGTAAAATTAGTCGACTTCTTTGTTATTTAATGTCTGATCTTTTTTTCTTTTAGGAGACTGAAATAGTCTGAGCGTCTTGCTTTGTTTTGTTTTGTTTTGTTTCGTTGTTATTAATAAAGAAAAAAAGAAATGTTTCTTAATTAAATTTGAAACCATAAATGTGACAGAAAATGTCTGAGCAAAAAATGAAGACCAGAAAATCCTTGATTTTCCAAGCCGGTAATCGATCGGAATAAGTCATTTCCTGTTGTGATTTTTATCAAAACTAAATTTATTTACTTCGATTAAATCAATATTTGACCATCATTTGAATTTTCGATTGAGACTAAAAATAGCTATCGAAGGTTTTTCTTCTTCTTCTTCTTTTCAATTAAATAAGACCATATATCAAGAGAATAATGATTGACAGAACATGTATACAATCTTTTTTAACAATGTTTGCACTCAACACATAGATTTGAATGTCTATAGAAGAAGAAGAAGAAGAAAAAAAACTAATAATGACAAACTCTATCTCGAGTCTTTTTTTTCTCTCTCTTCATTAAGATTATTGAATAATGAACATATGGCATTGTATACCTCTTGTTCATATCGATATCTGATTAAAGGTGCATATTGATATATATATCTCGACAGAACGGGAAAAGCAAATATTGACTGACGCCAAGAAACCTTCAGCTAGGTATCGATTACTTCGTCTTCTTACTCTCTCTCTCTCCCTTTCCATGTTAGTGAAGGTCTATGATCCGATTACAACGAATTTTTCTTCTTTCTTCGATGCATAAAATGAACGGAAATCGAATGTATTTGTTTTTCTTTTTTTTTTCTTTTCGTATTTACTTGTGATGTCAGTAGAAAAGAAGAAAAGAGGAAATTGAATGTAAATTTTTCATCATCATCATCTTTGCAATCCAATTTTGTTCGTCTTCTGTTAATTCATCGATTGATCAATCGTAAATACGCGCGACAACGGAACTAACCATCTTTTTCTCGACATCAGTAGTTTGTTTGCTCTGAGCAAACGTTCCAAAATCTAAAATTGATGTATGATGATGACGAGGTGTGATTAAAAGTTTGTTCTTTGCTCATTTTTAATAACTAAGGAAAAAAAACGCATCTGGACTCAATTTTGATATGAATACATACGCTTGTTTGACAAAAGCTATGTATTAATGTTAAGCTTTCGAGAGTCAATTGCAAATACAAGCGAACAAGGAAAGCTGATTGTCGTTGTCAAGTGATTAAATGTGATAAAATGCATTTGAAAGAAAGAAAGAAAGAAAAAAGAAGAAGAAGAAGAAGAAAATGATGATGCTGAATTTTTTTAGTAAATTTATTTTGTTTTTGTTTTCTATTTTAACAACTTTTTATTGTTTGATGATCAAACGTGATTGAATCATCCGTTTTGTTCTCACTTTCAATTGACAATAACAACAAAATAAATCACAGAAGTCTCATCATCATCAATCGACATCGAAAGTTAAACACCTGTGTTAAATGTCAAATGAATATTATTTTTATGTCTTGACATCTTAAGAAACATTTTTCACCGATCTGCTTACTTAAAAGCTTTTCATTCATCAAAAAAACAAACTTTCACTCACTTTAATATCGTACAATTGATTAAAGTCGTGTCACGTACATGGAATCCTTAAAAACGAAAAACCTCTTTCTCTGTGTCTCTTTCGCTTTCTTTTTTATATTTCATTCAACTAATGAAGTCATTCGTTCAACTTCATTTAATGGCATGAGTATTTCAATTCAGAAAAAAACGACAACAGAGGAGAAGAAGAGAACGAGAAGAAGAAGGGAACTCGCCTCTTTCTTGCTCTCTTTTTTTTCATGTTCGATTCTCAAATTACTTTTGTTCGTCTATTTACCTAAAGCAACCGTACATTCGAATATAAGAAGTAAGTCGTTTCGAATCGTTATTAGTAATCGATTTAATCAAGAATGATTGATTTCGAATGAAAACAAACTCAAAAGAACTATTAGTTAGTAACATATTTCGTTAGGACTCAAGAAAGCAAAAAAAAAGAGTTTAATCGTTTCAACGGATAAGAATAAAATGTATGTGCTCTCAAGGTGAGACAGTTATCTTCGTTTTTAACGATGTGTTAACATATTTCATCCGTTTTTCTTTTTACACTTTTCAACCAACAATTCTTTGCTTGAGCATAATCCAAATACGTGATTAGTCAAAGTTTCCTTTTCTCAATTTGCATTCAGCAAAAAAAAAGAAGAAGAAGAAGAAAACGGAAATCCAAGCATACATGCTGTCCTATCCGTTTGCTCCTAACTTAGCCATCGAGGTATATACACGTACACAACACACGTCAGGGCGGGATTAAATATACAGACTAGCTCATTTTCTTCGCTTTTTTTTTGCTTGCCTGCTATATGTGTTTACTCGGTATGTACACGTACGTTCGACAACGAAATGAATGACCAGTATGAAAGCAATCATCTATACATTCTTGTTCGATATAGCAAATATCGAACGTATCACGATCAAGGAAATGTTTATCAAAAGGATTTAGTCCGTTGACATGTAAATCATCAGGGTCATTCGTCGTTTGTCGTCTCTTTTATTTCTTGTTTCTAGTTGACCTCAAAAAAAAAAACGATGAAGATGAAGAAGAGATTTTCGACAAAGATCAGCTTAGGAAAACAAAAAGAAAACACGAAAGATAATCGTTAAGAGAAGCTTAGAGATAATATAAAAATAAACAAATAATCTTATCACAGTTACTCGAAAGAATAATTGTGAAAACATTGAATAAGTATGCAGATATTTATTGCCACTTTTCGATATTCGTGTCTGCACTGTGACGTACATTTTTCGTTTTTTATCAAGTATCTAAGAAATTAATTTTTTCAAGTATGATCAGATTATATCAATTGTCGATCGATTACTCATGATGAACACTGATTTTTCCCAGGAGAGAAGAAAAAGAGAACGAAGGAAGAAAAAAAAAAGAAGTCGACATCGGTTTTTTCATTCGTTTCTTTTTCTATATCGAAGGAAAAAAGCATTTGATTGGCTACGAGAAAAACAACATTACGATTGGTTGAAGGTCGTTTTAAAGAAGCAGAAAAAAAATATATATTTCGACAAGGTTTCTCTCTCTCTTTCAAATTAATATAGGAACCATTTTTTTTTCTTCTTCATATAAGTCGATCGAGAAGAAGAAGTAAAAGTTTTTTTCTCTCTCTCTCTCTCTTTCTCTTTCTCTCTCGCTCGCTTTTTTTTCTCGATAAAGAGATGTTAAATCTACAGAAGAAGGAGCCAATATTATTCTAGCAAGCAGCAGGCAGCAACAACGACGACGCGCGAAGCAAATATTGTTTCCATTTATTTGTAACTCACAAACATCTCCACGCGCGTGTACACGCACGTATCGTACACACATATATAGATATTCTTTTTCAACATTACGAAAAAACAACAGAAGAAGTATGTGTGTATAAATATGCATATTTATATATATATTTTTTTTATTATTATTAAGTACATATTAATAAAACTAATATAAATAACAATTTTCTGTTGACAAATGAACTTTAAAATAAATGGTTCTTTTATTTATAGTTTCATGTCATCCTCACCGAAAACATCAGGGACTTATTCGACGAATTGTTGTTATCAACAATCACCGTATGGTACGACGAATCCATCGGCACAATATTCCCTTCTCCCATCGACACATCCTCATCAACAACTAGTCAGTAATAATGTTTCTCCAACATCTCTATCAATGGTTTATAATAACGGGCAACAACAACTTCAACAGGCAACATCATCATCGCCACCGTATGCAACAACGTCAGCCTTAAATGTTCTTCATACACTTTCGCCAACACGTTATCAAAATCCACAAATCAATGACAAACTAGCAAACAATTCGACAACAGTCATTACCAATGGACAAGTACAAACAATGCCTGTTAATAACGTAACAAACAGCGCAGCATTAGCAGCTGCTACAGCCTACCGACGAAATTTCAATGCATGCGCTAAACCACCTTATAGGTACGCACGAATATTTCTAAATTTTAAATTTCAACTTCTTTTTTGTTAAGTTATATTTCTTTAATCACAATGGCAATTCAATTATCACCAAATCGTATGTGTACTTTATCTGAAATCTATCAATTTATAATGGATTCGTTTCCATATTACCGTCAAAATCAACAACGTTGGCAAAATTCTATTCGACATTCATTAAGTTTTAATGATTGTTTTGTTAAAGTACCGCGCAGTCCTGATCGGTAAAAAAAATCGACGCGTTCGAAAGGAAAAAAAACCAATTCTTTTCTTTTTTTTCTCTCTCCTCAATTTGTAGACCAGGCAAAGGTTCGTATTGGACATTACATCAAGATGCAACTAATATGTTCGAAAATGGTTGTTATCTTCGTCGACAAAAACGATTTAAATGTGAGTTTGGAAAAGAATAAATTGTCTCAGAAAATCTCTTTCTTGAAAATTAAAGCTTTTCAAGGTGTCAAACGTGATCTATCTTGTCGATTGACTGGTGGCCATGAACGAGATTCAAATAATAACAGTCGACGTAATCATGTCATGAATAATAGTCTCGAAAAATCAACAACATCAACAGGCAGTGGACAACGAAGTCCGCTTTCATCCGCATCGGATAAATCGTGCGACGAACAATTATTAATCATGCAACAACAGCAACAGCAACAACAACGACCGATGTATATGCAACAACAGCAGCAACAACAATCGGCGTTGGGATGTAAGAATCATCGATTAAAAAATGAAAATGAATTTTTGTTTTGTTTTTTTCAAGCATCTGAATCTCCTGATTCTCGTCATTTACAATCATCATCCAATCCTCATGTCAAACAACTTAAACAGGAACAGTGTGAATTCAATCAAATGCCATTTGATTCGCATACATTTTCCAATTATTCACCATTTGCAATCAATACATTAATGTTGCATCAAGGTTTTGGAGAGAATCCAGCTGCATTAAATGCTTATTACGCATCTCAATTGCCTCAAACAGCATTCGTACCATCATCATCAGCTGATTACTATCATCATTCATCAATGTATGCACCTCAACCAACAGCATTGTGAAAAACACACACACACACATAAAGAGGACACATTCATTTTCAAAAAAAATTTCCTTCTTCTTTTTTTTCTTCGTTTTTTTTATTTGTATTTTGTTTCATCTGTTTACCTGTAGATATTTGACACATTCCACCTTCTCTCTATTCAATTGCTTAACATTACTCTCTTTCTCTCTCTCTCTCGTCCGAAAGCATAAGTTTAACCTTCATTCTCATTTCTTTGATTTTGTTCTTCTTGTCATCCTTCTCTATTCAACATATTATAATTAATAATACAGAGATTTCTATTTTGTATTTGGTTCGTGAACAAAATCGAACGTTCTTCTTCTTCTTCTTCTTTTTTTTCTTCTTTTTGTTAAATAAATTATTTGGCAAAAGAAATTAAAAAATATCAATTCATAGAGATTGTCATCTGTTTTATTTTTTGAATATATTTTTTTTCCTAAACTATCTGACATTCAACAAGATAGACAGACTGAAATACTAAACAAACAAAAACAAAGCAATAGAAAGATTTTCACATGGTTATATTTCGTTGCAAAGGAGGAATATTTGATTGCCAAGAGAATTGTTCGAGATGTTTTTTTTCATACGACCAACAGCCGAACTTTTTCTGTTCGAGATATTGAATCATCGAACGTTTTTTATCTTGATAAACTTTCGATGTTTGCTTCAATTGATAATAACTATGATCCCATGTTAGAGATGAAAATTTCAATCGTTGACAAATATAACGATATTCACTTAGAAGAACAACTTTGGAAATTAAACTCGTACCGCTAGAAAAAAGTAAACACATAACGAAATATTTGTCTAGAGAGAAATATATTTGATTTGTAAAATACCCGGTTACAGGTCGGCCATGACGTGCATCGATAATTTCACCTTGAAATGCTGTCGACCAAGCATAACTATAATCAGAATCGAATTCCGATGGTTGAATAGGAGGATATTTAACTCGACCTAGGATAATTTTTAAAATTTAACCGAGATTATTCTTTCTCTGAATTTGATTTTACCTATCATTGGATGATGAACTTGTACAGGATCGGTTGCTTTTTCTAAGCGACAGCAAACGGCACGTGATGTATGCGATTGTTTAAAACCACTTACTAAAAAAAGTAAGCAAACGAATGAAAAGCTTTTCGTTTTGTTTTTGGATTTACAAAATGTAATCGATGCTAATTTAATCGGTTCGATTAAATTCGAAAGTAATGCACCTTGAATGCCCAGAACATTCCATTTCAAAATCTTATCACTACACGACATAATCGCAAAACGTTGAAGAGCTAAACAAAAATTCTACATTCTTAGTTTGCCTTTGTATTCCGTTCCGAAGAAATCTATTTACGATTTGCATCGATTGTGTCCATGCCAATCGATAATTTGTATCTCAAATGACCGTGTTCCTGATGTTCATAGATAGGCGCATGGCCAGCAGCACGCATTTGAACGAGATCATAGGGAGCCATGGGTCCTAAGTTGAAACAAAAGCAAATTCGATTGAACGATAGGTTTTTATCGTCGTACCATCACAATCCGGTGGTAGAAATTCTCTTGCATCACCAGTTGGCGCATTTGAAATCAGTAAATGAACTGTCACATGATTTTTCAATTGAGCTTTCGTTGAATCTTTTTCACTGGCTTCGAATATCGATCGAAACGCACTTCCACTAGCGTAGTTAAGTAATTCACCATAGAGATATCTTTGAATCGAAATAAGAAAACATGATGAAAAATAAAGTTTTTCTTTACTGTAGAAATGCTCGTCGAGCAAGGGCTAATGCATGACAATCGAGTAGAGATTCACCAATTTCACTGACATTCTCCGGTTCAGGACATCGACTACCCATAGCAAAAGCTACTACACGGCCTGCATCTCGTTGAGCTTGAAAATTTGTTTAGAAATATGCTTTTGTTTCTTCGTCAAATGTTTGTTTTTACTTCGTTTGACAACAAAAGCAACATAGAAACGATTGTGTATCGTTTCGAACAATTCCGAATGATCATTCGCTCGATTATGTTTTATGAAATCAGCGACAATATTCGAGATTTCTTCGTATTCACTCGAAGGCATCAATGGTTTACTTGTTATTATCTATGGAAAAAGAAAACAACTCTCGATTGAAAATTCAATTTTATTTTTACATGTGATGGTTGTCTCTTCATTAGAATTTCTAAGGCTCGTTGTGCAGCACGTCGTCGTGCATCACTAGCCGTACTTGCGTAGACATCCGACAGTTTTGTATCATCATTATCCAAAACAACCCACGAACGGTATCTAAACATCACGAGAAAACTATTTGGATTTAGTTTAGCGTTCGATTTTACAATTTTCTTTGATTGATATCTTGTGAATCGTGATCATAAAGTTCAGTTTTGATGTCAATCGGCAGCATATTCGCTCGGCAATATTCTTGCAAATTAGTTATCGGATTTTCGATTGTCGACAAAGGCAAATGACTGATCGAGGATGAGAGAGCTGATTCTCGGCCTAAGAGTAACATTGATGATTCGTTCGTTTGCAACGATGTTCGATCAGTATGAAGACGTTGTAAAACATGAGCTACACCTTTCGATTTGAACAATTCGTGATCACTAGAGACAATCAAAGCTTCCTTCAATCAAAATGACAATAAAGTTACGTTGCAAGAATATTCAGTTTGTGAGTTAGTTGTTCAATGTTAGCTGCTGTGTACAAATGTTCAGGATTAGTTGAACTATTTTCAACAATTTTATGACCATGACGATCGATTTTAACATCAGACATGCCTTGAATAAGCCAATTATACACTTGTGATTTTTTCAAAAGAACAAAATTGTTTCATTACCAGCAAATTTCGTATCGAATGCTTCTTCATCGAGATCAAGTAGCGCAGCAAATGCACGTCTTGCACCCATGATTTTCGCTTCTTTTTTACTTTTCCCTGTACCCTAGACAAATTCGAATTACACATTCTCTCTCGTTTCTTTTTTCTGTCTCTCTCTCTCTCACTTGAGGAAATTGCACATCATCAATGGTTGCATAATTTGCATATCGATAGCCAGAACCTGTTTCCGTGAAATGAATAGATTTCTTCGTCATTGAACAGTACTCATTCAAACATTGAACAGGATTCTTTTTGCCTCGAAGCAAATCTTCGATTATGTCCGGCCCAATACGTTTTATTTGTCCGCCAATACGAGAATTCGAGCGACTTCTGAATAATGAAAACACAAAAGTCACCTCATGCAATTATTTTTTTCGAAAAGAACTTTTCCATACGAAAATTGATCTTGAAATGATTCGGAGTAGACCGAACCAGCTGGCACTCGTTGCACAGCAAATGTAAATCGATTGTCATTCATGAATTAATATCTCCAACTAATTTTTCCCCATTCCAAATCATATAATCCTTGGATTGATAGGTATCTACCGACCTCTATCGATAGTTGACCTTTATTTTAGCAAAGATTCTTTCGAAATATTCATCGAAAAAGATAATGTATTTTTTCTTCTGAATTTTATATTTTCGAAATGATTTTTATTGATAATCAATCTCATGTCGGCGTTTAACCAATCGAAATTCGTGGCCTACGCATAGAACCACGTTAGCATATTATCTAAATATAGTACTCGATTACTTTTAACCGTGCAATTTTGCTCATCAAAACAAATCCATCATGAATTTCGGTACACCTCGTCAACGGCAAGAATGGTTAAGTCGTGCGGAAGATTATGCTGATCTCGTACGAAGATTTCTCGCTCAAGTTTATTGACTTGATAGATTGATTTATTTCATTTTTAGTTTCTTCAACGTACAAAATATTTTCTCCCTCATATCGCTCGTTTTTGTCTTGTTTCAACATTTATCGAAGATGGTATTCGTATGTGGATGCAATGGGGTGAACAACGTGATTATATTATGAAAAGTTGGAGTGTCGGATGGTTTATTGGAACATTATTTGTGATTATTAATCTTTTTGGACAGTTGATTCCGTGTGGTATGATTTTGGCACGAAAGAAAACTGATCCTGCTTGTGGAATCTTAGTTTTCATCATCGCATTTCAAGTATAAATGACGTTTTTTTTGTTTTGATTCGATAATTAAAAAACTTCAACAATTCATTTCTAGTCAATCGCCTATCGAATCATCTGGGAACCACGTTTTCTACTCAGGTAATGAATTCGAATGAATCATAACTCGATGATTTTTTGTTGTTCTCGTAGATCTTGTGCATTAGTCGGTGGTTTAATTTTACTCATGGTCGAAAATCGTAAAGAAGCTCGTACGTTATTCGCCGGTGTTCCAACATTACACAACAATGCACCGAAAAACTACATGCAATTAGCTGGCCGTATGCTGTTAGTCATTATGTTTTTGACAATTGTTCGTTATGAATTAAGTTTGACATCGATTGTTCAAAATTTAATCGGCGGTGTTTGCATGTTATTCGTTGCGTTGGGTTTTAAAACGAAATTATCGGCTCTTTTCATGGTCGTCTATTTGACATGTGTCAATGTATATTCAAATGCATTCTGGCTTGTGCCTGACCATCGAGCGTTACATGATTTCTTGAAATATGATTTTTTTCAAACCATGTCGGTTATCGGAGGTTTACTTTATGTTGTTGCTCTAGGACCTGGAGGAGTTTCACTCGATGCACGAAAGAAAGAGTGGTAGATGAACAAGTCCTAAAACTACATTTCTCGTGTGTTCTTTTTTCTTTTCTTTTCTTTATTCTTCTTCTTACTGTTGTTGTTGCTGTTGTTGTTTTATTTCTCATTTTTATTTATATTCTTATTATTCAAATCTATATAAATCTACGTATTAGATATCTTTATGTCTCTCTGTGTAGTTCACTTCATGTTGTAACGTCGAAAATAACCTTATTAGAAAAATAAAGAAAAACAACACAAATCAAGCACAAAACCAAAGATTGAATTATTTCTTCTTTTGATAATTCTTGTAGATAATTTATTGATCAACATGAATTTAGATGATTTGGTATGAAGACAATCGAGATGATTGATGACGAATTTGTTCGTTTAGGATTTAGATAATCGAGATCTATCAAAACATCCGTTAATTCCATCAACATCAGCTGAAGATTACATCAATGATGTAAATAGAAAACTTAATGAAAGATTTTCTTTTTTGTATTTTGTTTAAATTAGCCAAATCTCGAAGAACAATGGGCTATGAAAGCATTTCAACACGCTGAAACTTATTTCAATGTAATTCTCTTTTCTTGTCGAATTGACTAACGAAAATGATTCGATTTTATTGAATTAGTTGTTATGTGCTGTTGATCCAAAACAACTTCGTTTATCTAAACAAGATGATCAAATCTACAAACGTTTTCGTGAAGTTTTTCCTGATTTAAATGTTGATACACTTGATGAAGATAAAATCAAATCGAAAGAAGGAAAAGATGTAAAACGAATAAATTCAATTCTTTGCCTAACTTATTTTTTTATTATGTAGACTTGGCGATCATTTTGCGAAGAATTTCGTGAAACAGTCGACGATTATAATTACGGAACATTGGTTCGTACGAATGCTAAAGGAGAATATTCAAGTGAAAATACATTCCTTGTTGTACGAATACAATTCTACGCGATTGAAATTGCTCGAAATCGGGAAGGTTACAATGACTCTGTTCGACATTTATATGGCACGAAGAATCGTTGATAAAATTTTTGTTCGAAAATAAAATCAAACTCGACTCGATAGAAATTATTTTTTTTCGAAAAAAAAAACAAAGATATCGAGAGAAGAATTCGTTTGTTATTGTTTCTATTTTCTAGTTATCTTAAATCATGACTCGATGGGATAATCTGCATGAACGGTATTTTAATTACTTAGGAACATTATCGTTTGACAGAGCCAAAGAACTTCTAGTAAGCCGTTAGAAAAAAAAACAACAACAAACAAATCTTCTTTATCATCTATTTTTATCTTTGGAGGATAAAGATGGAAATAAAATGACGAATGACTTTGTTCAATATTTCCAATTACTAATCCAGTACGAACGTACTTATCATAACTTTGGTTTCATTGGCCAAAAAGGAAATCTTAGTGCAATCCGAAAAGATGTAAAGCGTTATTAATTTTTTTCTTTTTTTCTTTCTAAAGTGTGCTCGCGCTCTCTTATTAGAAAACATTGTGTCAATGCTATTCTGACATTCATATGTCATTGATTGAGGGACAGGTAAAAGAAAAACTATTTATCATCTATTTATATCAATGAATGTTTTACTTATAAATTAGTCGAATAACAAGCAAATGAGCTCAGCATCAGAAGATGCGAAAGAAATGCACTCATTAGAACAACTAACAAATGGTTTAATTACTTTTTTGCAGATCCGAACACACCTCATGAAATTGTAAAGGAGAGAAAAACAGCCTTGTTTTTAATTTACTCAATGTGGATAATTATTTAGATATGAACAAATATCGACTGCAGTGAAGCGAAATGAACGTAACGTTCGACTCGAGAATTATCTAGATGAAATTAAATTGATAACACAAATTGATATATCAACATTGAACATACCGATACTTCAACCGATCAGTCGATTGCTAAAGTAGAATTTCGAAATTTATGTTTTGAGTTTTCTTCATTGAATTGAATTCAGATATGAAATTGATTGTTTACATTTGTTGATTCAATCGTATGTGTTCATTTGTGATTATCATTATATGAATAGTATATCAACATTACATCAAATGTTTTGTATTCTCAAAGAATGGAATGATAATATCGAAAATCAATCGAATACAACGCATCGATTCACATTGACAAATACGAGTCCATTGAATTTCTTCAAATCGACAAGCAAACCAGCATTGTACACATTCTATTCGAAATTTCATGAATTACTTGTCGCTAAAGTTGAATTAAACAATTTTGTCTTTTGGAAAATATTAGTTTTTTGTGTTGTTATTTAGTTTACATTCTATTTCTACGATGTTTTATGTGAGTATAGTGGCACCGAGGGTAAAATTCCGTTAGGAAAAACGAATCCAGATTTTCCAACGAAAATTTCTCAATTCTATCGACGAGCAAATGTTGAATGGATATTTCTTATTCTTCATAAAACATCCGAACCAAATCCATCAAGTCAAATAGGTAGCTTACGATTCTCTCTCTCTCTCTCTCTCTCTCTCTCTCTCACTCGAACAATTTCATATTTTTAGCCGAACAAATTTCTTTGTCCATAAATGATGATAAACCCTACCAGATAATCTACGGTCATCCAGCAAAACCAAATATTGTTCGTGATTATACAGTGAAAATATTTCCAAGATAACTTTGATTTTTTCACTTCTAGACCGATGAAATTACGCAAACAATCTTGACGAAAGTTTCAATTAATAAAGAAACGCTTCTCAACGGAGAAAAACTCTTCTACAGTGGTGATACCGTACGTGTTTGTTTTCTGTTCCCAAATTAGTCATTTCTATGATTTCGAATTCTAGAATCAGAGTAAAACATATTTTCTTCAAAACATCGATCCACGTACAACATTCGTTTTTATATTTGCTAATCATCGGCAAGAACGTGACACAGCCATAATCAATTTTCTTAATGAAATCATCGATTTACTACGTGGTTCGAAACAATTATTATATTTCAAAACGCCTCTCAAATAGAACAAATTTTGTTTTTTTTTCTGCCTTTGAAATAAATTTATTTTGTACAGAAACAACGTTTAAAAGAAAACAAATTCTTTTCAATTAGGAATTAGTAAATACGGCAAATAGAAAAGATTTTCATTTAAAAGCAATTCAGCTAAATGATTTAATTGTTCACGCACATGCAGCAATTGGTTGTGACGAGCTGATTGTTCATGTAAAATTTTTGAATAAATTTTTTCAAGTGAATAAATATCTGTTTGATCAAGTGATGTTTGATTTGCGTCTATAGAAAAGAAGAAAAAAAGAAATCTTCTAGTTTCTTTCGCAAATTGAACTATTTATTTATTTTTACCATGTTGAATGACTAATAAAATATTGAGCAAACTGAATTCAATGTTGGTTAATTGAAGTTGATCGAGTTGTATTAGAAAATTGCGAAATTCATGAATGATATCTTGTGAAATGATTGGCAGAGAGTTTTGCTTTTGATAAATGTAGATTCGTTGAAGATATTCATTTAACGAGAGAAAATTTTGTTGACGAGAAGCTTTCATAAGAAAGTAGCAAAGAACAAATAAGAGATATTTTGACCAACGATTATTGAGAATAAATTGATTGAGACTAGGTTTGATATAGATATAGAATGGCAACGAACGATACCATGCTATGAATGTATCAATGATAAAATGTGAACTTTTTTTGATGATGTCATTGGTGAGATCATTTGGATAGTGTATAAGATATTTCAAATGATCGAAGAGATTTTCAATTGTAGAAAATTGATCATAAGATGAGAAGTAATTCGGATGTGTTTGAATGGCTAATGTATGATTTAATTGTTCTTCAATATTATGTTTTAATTCAGCATCCGAAAGAACGATTTCTTCGAGTTTATTGTCAACTTGATAGGAGTTAATGTTTACTTCTTGTTTATTTTTTTCTTTGTTATACTAAAAGAAAATCAATGAGAATTGTTTTTGAAAAAAAAAAACGTTCATTTCATTTACTTTGTATAATCGAGCAACATTAGCAGGCGTACGACCACCAGGTGTACGGTCATATCTGACCGCAGCTATGACCATACCTCGTGCTAAACATTTCGTAAATCGACAATATTGACAACGATTCCGTTGAGATTTGTCGATGATACACGAACCATTGCCAATACAACGATATTTTTTCTTATTTTGTACTGTTCGCTTGAAGAAACCTGCGACAAAAAAAAACAAGGATTTATTTTTACTCATCAAGGTCGAACACCAAAGTATGACCTACCTTTACAACCCTCACAAGTCGCGAGACCATAATGCACGCCAGTCGCTCGATCATGACACACGCCACAGAGCATATGAGTCTTCGGTAAATAATTTCCCGATTCACTCGATGAATGCATTGATTGAGACTAAAATAAATATATGTATGTCTTTTTTTGTAACTCTTTCCGAGAAAAAGATCGCTTTTTTACGTCATATCGATTGGCATTGAGCGTTTGCACTAATTCATTTTCTTTCCGTTGTAATTCATCGATATCTGGTGTTAACAGATGTTGAGGACAATTTTGTTGTTGTTGATAATAAGCATCAAAATGTGGATCGACATCTAGTTCAGGAGTTGTCGATTGCGATGTCCATTCATCGGAATTTGTTGTTTCGAATTGATCATCATTTTCCATCGATGATTGACTAGTTAAATGATGTTTAAGTTTGAATTTTTTAAATAAGTCGTTTGACGGAAGAGACATTTGTATGTGTATATGCTTTTTTTTTCGCAAAAGTAAAAATACTAAATGAATATAGGAATGACAGATAGAGCGATACTTATATACGAGTATATAATACAGGTCTTTTTTCCTGTTCTGTTTCTTTCTGACTGTCTACGTCTTTTTTATATATATGAAAGAACGATGAAGATATACTAAATTATGCTCATCACACATTCTGTTTACAGAAATGTTAGGTTATGCTGCTCGCAGGTCGTCAAAACCTTCGACGAGAACATGTCAAGACAGAACGCAAGAAAAAAAATTTCATATTAATGAGTACAAGTAAAACACTTACGATTAAAAAAGAGGAAAAAAAAGTTAGCTAATAAATCAATGACTAAAAGCATAGATGAAATAAATAAGAACGAAAGTAAAAGAAAAATATTCGGTTTGTTTTTCGATGTCTGCTTTGCATTGCTGCATGCATCGCGTATATACGAGAAGTTTTAATGCTTGTATATTAAATCACGTGTATACGCACTTGCCAGTACTTGTTGGATATGGCATTGAATGTTGGAATGACATTCAGGTCGAGATAATCTTCCGCAGTATAAAAATTTAAAAAGACAAAGCATTCATATTAAATCATATTCTTCTCAAATTACTTGACCTTGTGAAGAGATGTCGTTAACATTAAAATAGATAATGAACGTAATCATGGTGCATTTTTTAATTATTAAATGTAATATGATGAAGATTAAGAACACAAATACCCTCAATAAGTAACTTCTTATTTACTCTTCTTTCTTATTATTATTATCAAAAGATAAAATTTTCTGCTCATTTGAACAAAAAATCAAGTCTCAAGTATAATGTCTGATGCCTAAACAATTTACAACAACATCATATTCTTTGCTTGAAATATTTTCAAGGATTTTAATCATTTCAAATGAAATCTTTAATTTAATGTCAACAGAAGTACCCGATATTGTTGTTCAACATAAATTGAGAATATATACTTAGCCATGAAGAAAACGATATATCATTGTGCTCCTTACGTTAATGATGATTTTGGATGACGCATGAATTGTTTTCATTAGAAAAATGGTTCGATAGAGCACGTTTTCTTTTTATCTTGAAGCTGCTTAGGATGCGACACAAGTGACAAAACCCTGATGGTAATAATTTCGAAAGTGATAGGTGTGAGAATGTCATCATTCTCTTATTACCAGGGGTTTTCTAAGTCAAAGAGTCGACTATATTTTGAGTTTAACTAATTACAAAAGCACGCTCAGCACGATAGGATGACCTAAGATAGTATCTTATCTGTTGACTTGCTCACATGGTCCTCAAAACTCAATCCTTGTAATATTGAGAAAATAATTAATTTGTCAAAAAAGAACGTGTTGATTTATTAATGAAGAAGAAGAAAAAAAATGAGAATCAGTACATGAACTAAAGATTTACTCATAGAAAAAGAAAAGCAATTTCAAGGGAATATATTTTGTTTTCAATGAAAAAAAAGAAGAAGAAGAATGAATGAATGAATGTTCATCTTGATGAGGTATTGAATTGTGTAAAATAAGCAGCTGTTGGTTGATTTGTATAAACAACACGATCGAGATAAGCTTTGAGATTTCTTTGTTCATTTGCTAGACGTTGATTATCATGATAAAGGTCTTGTTGAAGTGCGTGTTTTTCACGTTCGACATGTTTTTCTACGATCATACCAGCCTTAGCTTCAGCAATACGTCGTTGATTCCATTCCGCCTCGCGTTGTCGATCTTCTTCATCGCGACGCTAAACGAACACAAAGTGTTTATTCTTCGTTAAATTTCAAATAGAAAAAAAAAAACGAACTTTTTTCTCGTCAACTTGATTTTGTTGTTGTTCACGTATGCGACGTAATTGATCTTGATTCATGCCTTTCCATCTGTCAGGTACAACACGATGAGGTCCAAATTGACTAATCGCTTGATCAGGATTTTCCGATAATAAATCACTCGAGATCATATTTGCCATTTCAGCATAATTATCATAGTCGTCCTGTCGTTTTTTGAGAGCGCGACGTTCTTCAGTTTCTCGAAACTAATTTTACAAGACAAAAAATAAAACATCATATCTAATCAAACCTAATTATATATCATTGGCTTCTTTTTTTAAAATAAATCTCGATTAAATATTTGAAAGGTGATAATTATCATTAAAACTTTAAGCTCGATTTTTGTTGGAAAAGAAAACAAAATAAATACTTATTTCCTCTAGATTTCTCATATCATATTTGAGAAGATAAAACACAATTATTAATCAAAATCTGTCTGCTTTTTTGGTGGAATAAGGTAAGCAGTAAAGTTTGCTTTTTTTAGAAACTTACTAATGCGTCGTTATAATTTCTGGTCGATTTGTTAATATCTCGTCGGCATTGTTCTTCGGCACGTTGAAGTTCAATAGCTCGTTGATCTAATTCGATCTGTTTAGCATAGAATAATTGATCAGCTGCTTGCTGATGTTGTCGAGCATATTGTTGATCTTCTTGTTGAAGACGTGACCATTCACGTAATTGCTCTTGTTGATATTTAGTTCGTGCACGTGAATTAAGATCTTCGCCTTGAAATTTCTGTAAACTAGCCGGACCACAACGTGGATCATCGTCATTGACACGTGCAGGCATATCTTTTTTCAAATAATCCGGATCATTAAGATCCCATTCGCCTAAAAGAAAAGTCAAAGAATTCCAATCGAATAGAGAGTTCGTTCGTACGTTGAGCTGCTGGTTGTTGATGCAGAGCACGAAATTCGTTCAATGCTCGGTTATTTTCACGTTCATCATATTCTTGACGACGTTGAAGCAATTGAGCAATAGTATCGTTTCGAATCGAATCTTTAGCAAATGCAGCTGCTCGTTTTTGTTCTAAATCACTCATCCAATTTCGATCTTGAATTTGCTGATCAAGTGCTTCTTTGTCAATCTTAAAGCAAAAAAAACAAAATAATTGTTATTATCTATCCCATAGTCGAGTTAAGTTCATCATCATACGCCGATTTGCCGTTGTCGAGCATTGAAAATTCGGCCTTGTCGTTCTTTCTCTGCACGACGACGTCGTTCAATAGCTGCTTGCTCTTTAATATCAATTGGAAGATCGAGTTTATACATCGTTTGCTAGAGATTAATACGAAACGTTTTCTGCCTGTTGATATAGAAACTTTCTTTTTTAAGGCGAAGAAGAAAACAAATTTTTTTTTCTACCATTGATGTTAAACATTGTCATGGTAATCGAGAGATGAAAGAACGTTAAATTTCATGAGCGACCTCTGGATCGTTTTTTTTTCGATGTCGACTCGACAGACGACCTAGACTACGATCCTTTTAATCTAATTTTAGAGATTTTCTGAAGATCTATTAGTTAATCAAATGATTTTCACTCAATTTATTTGTCAAATGCCTTCAGGTTGAATCGACAATCGAAAATAGAATTTATTTGCCGAAAATATGAGTTCATTAATCGAACTTGATGCAATTGTTTATTGACAGAGTGTTAATTTGTTTACTCAAAAGATAACTTGACATGTTTTTTCGATTTTGATTTCATTGGTAAAGCCTATTAAAAGTTGGTTTTTCTATTTCTTGTTATTCTCTGTATGAACATCTAACAAATAGAAAAATCACAATTTGAACTTAAATGCTATCGAATAAATTCATCATTTGAATAGACTGTATATTTTTTTCCTGCTAATTCGATTTTGTTTCTATGTCAGTCATATTGGAAAGTCAATAGCGATACATTATCATTTTCAGAGAAAGAGAATCGGTTCATCATGGCACGGTCTCTTCATGTCATTGAAGATCGACACTCGAATTTTTGTTTCTCTATTTCTTTTTTGTCGTATTTTGACATCAGATAATATTGATTCTGCTTGATTAAAAATCTAGCAAAGAAAATCAAAAAAGGAAAACATCAGACAACTAAAATGAAGAAGGAAATTACGATACTTGAACATGTCACAACACACACTTCCGCAACGATGCATTTTACTTGGAAATACGAATTGAACATCTATATATCGATATACATCAATTTATTCCCCCATGAAAAACAACAAATAACAAGAGAAAATCTTTTTCTCTCTCTCTCTTTTCTCTGTAGCAAATCGATATTTCCGCTGCATTCTCTCTCTCTCTGGTTCCTTTTCTCCATCTTCTTGTTCTTGTTGCTATGTGAAGTAATTTCGAAAGCAATATTGATCGTTGATAATGTTCTCTCGCTCTTACATGATTTGATCCGTATAAAATGATAAGAACGAGGGAAAAAACACTCTCAGATACTAAAAACGATTTTAATGAACCTCTAATTGAGATACATCATCTATATTTACCTTTTTTTAGGTTATTATTCATTTGAATTATTTATTAGTGAACCTATATTTTCGTTGAAATTTATC
>ERZ778027.540-NODE-540-length-85689-cov-11.718838_pt1 | contig 85689 bp, 105 predicted proteins | sample MGYA00375757_ERZ778027 | MGnify/ENA primary metagenome ERZ778027 (study PRJEB29350, sample SAMN05389817) | bioreactor metagenome | isolation source: Ammonium sulfate bioreactor | place: South Africa: University of Cape Town | collected 2014-02-18 ...
CCAGGTTTAGTAGTTTCACTAGTTGATCCAGTGCCAGGTTTAGTGGTTCCACTAGTTGATCCAGTACCAGGTGTAGTAGTTCCACTAGTAGATCCAGTACCAGGTGTAGCAGTTCCAGTAGTTGATCCAGTGCCAGGTTTAGTAGTTCCACTAGTTGATTCAGTACCAGGTTTAGTGGTTCCACTAGTAGATCCAGTGCCAGGTTTAGTAGTTCCAGTAGTTGATCCGCTAGTTGATTCAGTACCAGGTTTAGTGGTTCCACTAGTTGATCCAGTGTCAGGTTTGGTAGTTCCAGTAGTTGATCCAGTACCAGGTTTAGTAGTTCCAGTAGTTGATCCGCTAGTTGATCGAGTGCCAGGTTCAGTAGATCCAGTAGTTGATTCAGTAGTTGATCCAGTATCAGGTTTAGTTGATCTAGTGGTTGGTCCAGTACCGGGTTGAGTAGTTCCTGTCTGTTGACTGGTGAGTCCAGTATATGGCCCTGAAAGTATATTAATAGATTATTTACTTATGAAGTAATGAAGAAAATATAGGAATAGGATCTTACCTGTGGTACGATAGGTGGTTCCAGCTAAAGAAAAGTTAAGCAATGATGAAAATAGTATGTACGGTAATTATATTTCAGTTTACTTGTAGAAGCAAAAGTTGTCAATGCAGGATGAAAACAAGCAACAATAGACAATGTAACATTGGCGGGATATTGTCTGGTGGCTGTTTTGAATGTAATTATGAAGGTTGTATTTTCTGGTAATGGTGTAGTGGGAAAGCCGGTAACAACTGTGCTACCTGCAGGTGAATTAAGTATGGCATTAGATGATTGTCCAACAATGGCAACAGTAACTTGAATTACGTTTGTAATTGTTGTATTGGCAATCGATATATATTCAACGATAGGCGTCACTCCTGGGGCAATAGTAATAGCAATATAACCGTTATCTGTTAGGAATGTAACTCCTTGACCACCAGGTTTGATGTTTGGCGATGATGGTTTATGAGCTCCATTGATTTCGGGTTCCAATAGATATTGAGTGTTATTCATACCTTCCTCTAATATACATGGATGTTGTGCAGTATTAGTTGGACGCTTTGTAGTGGATGTTATGGTAGATGAACTTGTTGTTGTGGTCTCTTCAGGGCCTAATGTTTCAATTATTTCTCCTTCAGTAGCTAAAGACAAAAAAAGAACTATTTTTCTATCATAAATCAAACTTGTTACATACTTGATTCTGCAGTTGCTGTGCCAGGAACAGAAGTTGTTGCTGTGGTCTCTTCAGGACCTAATGTTTCAATTATTTCGCTTTCAGTAGCTAAAGACAAAAAAAGAACTATTTTTCTATCATAAATCAAACGTGTGACATACTAGTTTCGACAGTTGATAATTCACCGCAAATATAAACAGCTAAACGTATTTTAGTAGGAGATTTTCCATCGATCTTTGCTCGTAGTCGAATTATAATCTTATTTGTTTTAACTCGATTGAAATCTGTCGCTAATTGTGTACGATCCTATTTGAAAAATTAAATTTATATGCTTATATAAGATTGAATATTACTTGATCCAACACTATGATGTCACCATTCGATGCTCGATAGGAAATAGTATAAGATTCAATATTTGTATCCGATGGAAAAACAGTTGAGTCAATAATTTGTTCAGTTTCAAATTCGACATATATCAGTTGACCAATTTCTATATCTATTCCTTGACCATCAGCTTTAACTTCGTCGGTCACATCTTGATCTTTGACTGTTACTTTAACAATTCCTTCGGTATTAGCGTCGGCAGCAAGAACATCGACTCCAATACAAACATATGATGTAGCTAGAAAAAAAGAAGAAATTTCGTTGATGAACTTGAAATTAAAAGATTTCTACTTGGAACAGGAGATCCTGATGTTGTTTGTTGAGTAGTTACACCTTCGTCACAACCCAAAAGTTCCAATTGAGCTGAAAGTACTTCGTTCGTTGCAGCTCGACTAAATGTAAATCGAATTCGAATGACATCAATCAATGGATTGGCAAAGAAATGTCGAGTTTTTCCTGTTGATGATGGAGTTCGTCGAATTGACTAAATAAATTCAACAGTCAACAAATAATATGATTGAAACAACAAAAAAAAGATTGTCAAACATTTTCTGAATAACTAATGGATTCTTCTGAATTTGTATCGTATTCAACGTCAATAATTGTTACTGTACCACGAATTTCGAAACCAGTTAATGTTTTACTTGATGAAAAACTGATTTCAATCCAAGGTGTCGAATCAGAAGATGCTGCAACCCAAAGTTGTGTATTTCCCATTCGAACAGCATCAATCGTTGCTTCTTCGTTCTTTTGTGATGATACAGAAAGACTACTGCTAGGTATTAAACCATTTTCAAGACCCATTGCAGCATCGCAGATATATGATGTGGCTTGACAAAATAGAACGAATAGTTATATTTTTGAAAATAAAACAAAAAAAAATTACTCAAGGTCGGTGAAACAGTTGAAATTGTTGTTGTTGTTGTATAATTGCAATTAGCTGCTGATTCATCGGATTTATCAAAACAGTCAGCATATCCATCGCAGACACGTGTCTTATTGAGACATGTTCCAGATGGTTTTTCACTTGTAATATCACAAACAAATTCTGTACATGGTGCAGGAGTCGTAGTACAATTTGGATTGTTTGGAAATTCTTCGGCACATTCATCGGTTTCATCATCACAATATTTTTCACCATCACAGATTTCTTGTTCGGGAATGCAAACTTCGACACCATCAACTAAACATGTCGCTGTATTACATATTGCAATTGTAGTTGTAGTTGTTGGCAATGCTGTTGTCGAATCTGAATAGAAAATAGATAAGATGCAGGAACGAGAGGAAAAACAACAACAAAATAATACTTACAACAATCAGGATACGTTTCATCGTCACCTTTGGGACAATCTTTAAATCCATTACATAATTTCGTTGCATTTATACAGTAACCACCTTGACATGTATATTCTCCTTGATTACATTTACAATCGACTTCATCAGATTTATCTTTACAATCGTAAGTTCCATCGCATCGTTTATGTATGGAAATACATTGACAAAGTGATTTACATGAGAACATATTTGCACCACATGTACAATTACAATTTAATTCATCACTTCCATCGCCACAATCATCGTGACCATCACATAATCGATCAATTGGTAAACATTTACCCGTTGGCTTATTATGACAATGAAATTCTCGTCCACTATCGATATCGCAAACGGTTGTATTACAATTACGTTCATCAGAATTATCTTCACCATTGGCTGAACAATCAATAACACCATCGCATTGTGCTGATTTAGGAACACATTTCTTATTATCACATTCGAATTCTGTGCATGGCACTGTCACATTACAATTGACTTCATCGGAACCATCACGACATTGTGGTAATCCATCACATCGATAGGTACCATTGATACATTGACCATTTTTACAGATGAAATCATCAGGTGTACATGATGCTAAAATATTGACAAATAGAATGAAATATTCAGAAAAGAAAACATACTGCAATTATCTTCATCTGAACCATCTGTACAATCAGGTGTTTTATCACAAATCCAACTCAATGGAATACAATGACCCGTTATTTTACATTGGAATTCAGTTGATTTACATGTTGGTGTGCAATTAGGTAATTTCATACAAATAAATGTACCATTTTGACATACACTAACCACAAAAAAAAACAGTCCGATATTCTCTGAAAATGTATTCATTTACCATTGTTCACAGTTTCGAACAACTGTCGAGCCAACTGGATAGACAATATTTTGATCAATGCATGGGCATAGTCCTGGTTCAACACATGTTCCACTTGCATCCATAACTTGACCATAAGGACAGAAACAACCTTCGTGACAACCTGTTTCTGTACAATTGTATGCTGTAATATTCGAATAAATATCTCGACATGTTGGTTGACAAATTGGACCGCAGGCCATATAAATTCGTCCATTTTCACATTGCATTGCTTTTTGTTATCAAAGAAGAATATTAAATTTATTTATTTTTTGTTTCTTTCTCTTATAAAAACTTACGACATTTATCTTGTGTTCGCCATTTAACAGGAATATTTATTTTTTGACATTCATCAGCAAATGTTGAAAGTGATGTACATAAACACTCGCAATCACCTCCACGATCACAACTTAAAATTAAAAACATAATACGTATTCGAAAAAGATAATATTCGTGTATACATACTTGCATGCATCGAATAAACACGTTTGATAGAATTGATCCAATGCGTTATTATCAAGATTTTGAATACAAGGTAAAAATGGATTTGTGTCTGAACGATCAATAATCTTAAATCAAAATAATGATTAGCATAAGAATCGAATGAGAAGATTTCAACAAACCATAGAACATTCTTTTTCTGCCCATTCTTTTCGTGCGTCATGACCGACACATGGATTTCGAAGATCAGGAACGGGATCTGTAGGTGTAGCACATGTTTGTTCAACTTTCCATGATTCAGCCATTTCTTGAATTGTACCCGGAACACCAGATGAAGTTCTAGAAATAAAACATCAATGAATTATCTTCAAATAAAAGAAGAAGACGAAGAAAAAGTAACAAACGTTGTATCATCACGTGAATCTTTGTTAAAATCTCCACAAAGACCAGCCATTTGTCCTTGAAGATTCGATCGAACAGTAACATAGATACGTGTTTTTTCGTCCCATTTAATTGTGAAATCATGTGTTATAATGAATACATATAGACCCGATTTCATCAATGTAACATCACCAAAAACACGGCTACCTAAGACTAAATCAGTAATTTGTGAATCATTAACCGTTGGACTAAGACCACGTTTCAATGCAATATTAATATTATTAGTTTTAATGAAAATATTCTTAGCACACGTAGCACCCGTTGTACCACATGGCACATTTTCAATAATAACACGAAAAGCTCCATTTTTTGTTTGTGTTAAAATATATTTGCACGGTCCTTGATACGAATAACGAAGACCATCGTAAGTTAAAAAGTGTGGATCACCAGTTGCTGAACATGTTGCATCGCAAATTTCTTCTGAACATGACCATTTACCACCTTCACATTGACATTGACTACACCGTCGTTGAATAATTTCACCTTGGCCATAAATACGACCAGCATAACGGCATGGACATGTTTTCGGATCGATACATGTTTTTAACTAGGAAAATAGATTTTCGTTTATTGAATATATGAATTCAAACTTACGTCTTGACTAAGCACTTGACCTGTTGGACAAGTACAACCTTCAGTTGTTGTTGTACAATCTAAGTTCGAATACATATTATCACATGTTTTCGTACATGATGAAGCATTTGTTGAATAGATTTGATTGCCTGGACATTGAATTTCATTGGCACATGTTTCTGATTCACATTTCCATTGACCATCTGAACACGAACTAAAACAAAACGAATACAAATTAGAAATAACCAACACAAATCCTTACCAATTTCCGCATTGTTTCTTAACAGTTTTGCCTGCTTGAGTATATGTTTTCGTTTCAGAATCGTAACATGGACATGAATTCTTCGCAACACATTGTGGTTTATTTTCAATGGATACATCTAAATAAAAGTTGTCTGGACAAGCACATCCAGCGATACATTCTCGTTCAACACAAGTTTGATTGGCAGCTGCTAATTGTGTACATGTCTTCGAACATTTCGGTGCACAATCAGTATACGCAGCTCCACCAGTACATTGACCGTATTGACATTTTTTGCAGATATCTTTGATTGTCGAATCACTTAACCAATCGACTGGCGTTTCAGCTAAACGACATTCACGTGCATAGGCAGCAAGTGTCGAACAACGATATAAAGCTTGATAATCGGCATTTTCGTCTGAACATAAATCAAATTGACAGATCTCAACAAATCGACTGACATCAACAGTTGATGAACATTTGCTGAATACACTTGAACGAAAAATTGCACATTGTGTTTGTGCAATATTTTCTCTCTATTTATTATTACAAAAGAAATTAATGGAAGTTTGTTAAAAGAACATACGTTAGCATATAATCGACATGGATTATCTTGTGTTGGTGTTGTACATTCTGTTTTAACTTTATAATAGTCAATAAATGTTTTGATATCTGGTTCAACAATTGAAGCAAGTGTTACAAAATCATTTGCACTATTGAAATCATATGTTCCACATAAACCTCGTGTTTTATCAACAAATAATGAATCTAATCGAATGTAAACACGAAGACCATCGAATTGAATTTCAAAGCCACGTCCTTGTAGAGAGAAATTCATTTTCTTTTTTTGTTTTTAAGAAAAAAATGAAACAAGCATCTACCGGAAATAACAATGAAAACAGTTGTTTCTTGTGTAACACTAACGAAACTATTTTTAAATGGTAATGTCGTACGAATTTGTTCATTGATGTAAACAACTTTATCTTTAATATAGATTTGTGTTTCATTAACTTTGACAGTTAAATCTCTGTAATTTGATGACAATGAATTCGACATGGAAACATAAAGACCAACAGTTGGCTCAGATTCCTATAAAAATCGATAATAATAATAATAATATACAACAATAAAAAAAACAAGTATCTTACTTGAACTAAAATATATTCACATGTACTTCGAATCGTATAACTTTTGCCATCGAACGTTTGAATATGATTTGTTCCAAGTACTGAACATGTTCTTGCGCAATATTTCTTTGTACAAGACCATGAGCCACCATCACAAGTGCTAGAGAAAGACATTCATGAATTGTATAATAAAGACTAGGCATTTACCAGTTATTACAATCAATTGAAATAGTTTGTCTTGGAAGATAATATTTACCATGAAAATAACAAGTACATTGATCAGGTTTGATGCAAGTTGTATTTCGACCTAAATCAATAACAGTACCTTCAGGACAAACACAACCAGGAGCACAATCCGATGTTAGATCTAATAGATTTGCAAAATCTTGTCCATAATTTTGACATGTTTGTTGATATGTCGATGCACAATCAGTATAAACTCGTTCGTTTTGACATGATTTTGGACAACGATCTGTTTTTCGCCATGAAACATAAATACTTCTGTCAGCACAATCATGTGCAACTGCTGCAAATGCTGCACAGAGTGCATCTTGTTGTGCGTCTTTGCCATATTTTGCTGCGGCACAATGATCACGTTTACATGCTTCATATGAAAGTGTATTATTTATAACATAACTACAGATTCGAAATGAATCATAGGGGTCAACAATAACACCACATGCTTTTACAGCAGCATTTAATAAATCAGATGTATCACATGGATCTGCTTGTACTGAACTTGTTGGACACTAAATCAACATAAACATTTTTCTTGATGATGCGATTTGTTTTATGTCACTTACACTACTATCTGAACGCCATTCGTTAGCAAAATTAGTCACCGATGTACTCAGCGATCCATCAGGTAGTAGGAGTTCATCTTCAAGTAGATTTGTATACGTTCCACAAAGACCTCTCACTTGTTTCATATATGTTTGTTCCACAGTAACATAAACAGATAATAAACCTTCTAATTTAACACGAAGACCATCTGAGTAACGGATATAAATAGTGCTCTCTGATCGACGTTCAATTGAAATTGCTGAAAAATAGAAAATCAAATAATCATATTTTCTATTGACTCTATTATAACATACGTCCATTGACATATCCTTGATTTGCATCTAATGCAACACCATTAATTGTAATATTACTACCAGTAGCAACAATTCGATATCCATTAAATGTAATTGTAACAGTCTTTCTGCAAGTTGAACATTGATCACAATTTGTACTTTTCACTTGAACTTCGCAACCTTTTGCAGTGACCAATGTATATTGACAACTAACAAGTAGAGAACGTTTTTTTGTTGTTGAAAATTTGTCGATTTTTGCACTTACACTCCTAGAAAATCATACAGAAGTCCATCAAAAGTTCGAACATGATCACGACCCCAAAGAACACATGTTGCAAAGTTTACAACTCGTTGTACTTGTGATGAAACTGTTGCAAGATCAGCATCATTTTCAGTACATAATCGACATGTACCATCAGCAGATGATGTTGCAACACCTGCTTTAGTACCACAACAGTAAGGAACTGTCATCGATTGATTACTAATTAACGATGTTGATGCACAATCAGTTCGACGAAAACATTTAACAAGACGTGTATCATCTAACAACAAACGATAATGATAATATGAAAATAATATGAACGAGAACAAACTTTGAGGATATTGACATCCTTCACCAGCGTAACCAGTACTGCACGAACATGTATTCGGTGCAGTACATTTGCCGTTAACACAGGTAACATCACAGATAGGTTCATCGCATGATGAACCTGTCCATCCTGTGCAACAAATGTCTTGTTGTACTTTACTGTAAATTGAAGAAAACGAAACATTCGATTTCTTCTATTTATTATTAAGAAAATGATTTTACCGTTGATAAGGACAAGATATATTGTCAGCTGAGTTCGACTGGATATAGTCCGTAACTTGCTTATCTGTGGTTATATTACGTGTACGTAATTCCTATAGAAATTGAATCGATGTTTTATCATCGAAAACAATTCAAATAATATAAACATACGTTGAAATCAATTTTCCATTCGCCTTCCGCTTTTCCATATTCGAGCATGATGTTAAAACTCGATGGCGAAGGGCAAGTATCATTTTTTCTCTCGACGACTGTCGTCGAGCAGATATTCGCCGCATGAATTTGAGGCGAAACACTTTTAAATTGAACAAAAAACAACAATAAAATAAGAATCTTTTTTTTTTGTTTTTCTACTCACAGAAAAATCGTGAAAAATACTGAGGCAAAAAATGCTCTAAGTACTGACGAGTAAATAGCCATTTTCTCTCGTCGTATCAATGAAGAACGAGTGTTTGGTTAGCTATTGAAATTTTTGTGTTTTTATACTCGAAAATATGGAAATGATTTTAGTTTGAATATTTTTCCATTGATCAACAATAACAAACAACAGCTTGGTCTTTGTCAAACGAAATTTCCAATTCGGATCAGCATTTAACAATGCAGATTTTATTAACGAAATTATTCTTTCGTCAATAGGCATCAGGTGTCGAACTAACCTATACCGTTTTAGCTTTCGAATATACGAAGAAGTAGGAGTTTTATGCAAACTTCCAGACATTTCTAGAAAAGCCTTGTAGATATTCATTTTTCTTTTGTTTTTTTTTATCAGAATACATTAAGACGAAAAAAAAACAGAACGCTGCCTCATAAAATTTGATATGATGATCATGATGAGAGAGGAAGAGAAAGAACAAAAGAGAGAGAGCATTACATTCTTCATTTACATTGTTTATCACATATAATATGAGAGCCGATAGTCTCTAGTATTTGCATATCTATATTACTTACAATGCAATACACACAAAAATTTTGTCGGGGTAGTAAAAAAAACTATCTGTTATCTGATTGAAATCTTTTGTTTTCCTTTTAGCAAGAGAAATCATTAGTGATAATGATCTTGATTATTTAGCAAGTAAATATCATCATCGTCATCCGACATTTACAATTGATATACAAGAACGCACTTGTCAATTAATTATTTTCGCTTGCACTTATCATTATCGACATATTGAAATTGATTTAAGATGTGAATGTATTTATAATATTTATTCCGAAAAATTTCAATTAAATTGGTCGACAGATAATATGTCATATAAACATATTATCGATCGAATTCTTTTACACATAAATTCATCAGCAACGAATCGGTCAATCGATGATCAAATCGAAACAATTATCGAAAGAATAACTGAATATTTCACAAAATGGAAAACTGTCGATGAAGAACTACGACGTGCTTCGATATCCTTATCACCATCAATTGAAATTCTTCAATATGAAGATTCTCCTCGAAGTCGACGAAGACTATATCTAGAACGATCACTCTCCTGGTCACAATTAATACGAAAACATTGATCCCTAATTCAATCATGTAAAGCTTTCATACAACAAACGATTGACGTTAAATCAAGCTGTCAGTATTAATTTGCATGAGAACACTAGGTTATATGTGAATCAATATACAGTAGAATAGAAAAGAAGTTTGTTTTCGATTCATGACTATGTAAATCTGAAAACACCTCTTCAGTAGTCAACCTCAAAAAGTACATTTTTTTACTTTCGAAACGGTTGCGAGTACAATATCGTTATGTTTTTTCTAACGTGATGTTTTTCTTTTCGTTCCTTGCGCAGGTTGATGTACTTTTTCGTGGCTAAATAAAAATGAATCATTAGCAAAAAAAATCATTCGACGTAATTATGCATAAAAAGTAAATGTGTGTTTGTAACCTGAAGGGTTTTGATAAATAGTACATATACAACTATATAAATGGAGGGATCAAAAACAGTTTCTCATTGTATTCATCAACCATGTATACAAAACATTTCACGATTATTTTCGTCTGTATTTGTGCTATTCATACAGCTGCCAGTAGCGAATCATGTAAGACTTTGTGTTATTTTTGGTACTCAATAGTTTTTTTCAATCATTTAGCTGCCAGATGTAGACGACAAACTGGTGGTGCAGGTACATGTATACTTACACCGCAAGCTACTGAAGGACCTTATTATTGGAATGCAACTATTCGACAAAACATAACGTATGTACTCACGATTATCTTCAATTATAAACATTCGTTCTTTTTTTTTCTTATTCATTGAAATAGGGACGGAAAACCAGGCATTCCTTTTCGTCTTCAGATTCAAGTTATCGATACGAACAACTGTTCAGCACTTGCTAATGTTTTAGTTGATCTTTGGCATTGTGATGCTATTGGTATTTATTCACATTATATTGCTGCAAGTCAAGGAAATTCAGCTGGTGGCAATGATAATCAAACATTTTTTCGAGGTAATTCAATATTTGATTTGTTATATATTTTAATCGAATTCAATTGAATAGGTCTTGCATTAACAAATTCTAATGGTATTGCAGTATTTGATACGATTTATCCAGGATGGTACAGCGGTCGTGCTACTCATATGCATGTCAAAGTACATGTTGGCTCAACAATTATTAGTAATGTTAGTGGAACATATTCTGGTGGACATGTTTCACATACCGGTCAATTCTTTTTCAATGATTCACTTACCGATTACGTTGCAACGATTTCACCCTATTCGAATCATACAATAACACGAACACTTAATTCTGAAGATACTATTTATGCTTCAGCGAATGGTTCAGTTACATTGATAACTGTTTCTCAAAATTCTCTTACGAACTATACAGGAGCAATAGTATTAGGTGTCAATTCAAGTGCAACGCCCGATGCAGTTGACGCTGGCGGTAGTGGTGGTGGAGGATCGGGACCAGGAGGAAATACACCTGGAACAGGTGGAACACCACCAGGAGGAGTTTCATCGACAACCATCATTTCTACTACCACAGTGGATATTTCTATATCATCATTTGCAACGAATTTTAATACAGTCAATTTAATTAACTGTGTCTTGTTCAACATTATTTTTACTCTAGCTTTATATGTTTTCTAAATGTCTACGCATTGCTTCCTCGAAAATAACACGAATGACAACAACGAATTTTGATTTTCTTATATTTGCCTTAAACGTTTTTTTTTGTGTTTTATTATTTTGCTTTATAAATAAACAGAGAAATTATTGATTTAAACGAAGGCGTTCCTCGTCAGAAAGGTTTGCATCAACTTGTATTCGGCTCAATCGTCTTGATGCATTTGTGTGACTAAAATAGAGTTTTAAAATCTAATTTCCATCAAATTTCAGTTCACTTACATTGCTAAACCTACTAATTCTACTTCGTCAATTGATTGAGGTAAAGGTCTATTAAATGTCTCCGGACAAATCGATACAAATGCAACTGCAAGTATAGAAATAACACCAAATACTAAAATAGGCAATTGTAACCAAATTCGAGTCTGAAAAAAAAACAAATCGATTATTTTCAATCCAAATAACAACAAGAGAATTTACTAAACGATCATTGAATAACGTTCCTGCAATGGCACCTAATCGAGCTATCATCGAACAAATACCGATTCCAGTATTTCGAATCGATGTCGGAAATAATTCATTTGCATAAATATATATGATTGCATATGAACCCGATGCAAAAAATTTCAACATCACATAAACTATAAACATTAGACCACGTTGTCCACGACTATTTTTTATCATTAACATTTGAATTGGTATTGCAAGAAAAGCGAATAATGAAAAGCCAATCACAAACGAGCCATAAGTTGTCTTTCGACCATAACGTTTGAGAACAAGATGAGCGACGATATATGCAACTATTTCGACTAGAGCACCAGCAGCAAATGATATGTAAGGATTTACTAACCAAACACCTAAATCAACAGAAACGAACTGACGTCATTTGTCAAAATCGAATCTTTTCATTTTTACACATACCGGTATTTTGTGAAATGCCGTAAAATACAAGATTTTGTACAAACCTAATGAGTAACGCAATGAAATCAGAATCATCATTAAATAAAGATTTACCATTGAAACGACATATTGATCATAATAATAATCAATACTTTCGATCGAAATAAATCTCTACATCCATGTTTGTGCACTGGTTGATGTGTCGCTCTCTAAAAAATTGGTTTTCTTTTAGTAAATAGAAACAAAAAATGATGTTTACAATTTTCTCCGTGTTAACTAATTGTTCGTAAGCAATCGAATCGAAATCTTTTCCATTGACTTGAGCTATTGTTCGAAGAAGTTTTTCTGCTTTTGTAAAATCACCTTTGGAAATCAACCAACGTGGACTTTCAGGTAAAATACTATACAAAACAAAGATTTTCTCAGTATGCACGAAAAAAGAAAATCATTTCAATATTCTTTTCTTACAAATAAAAACCTAGAAATGGTATCGATAGAAATGCTAGAGCTATATGTAAGCATCGCCATGTTCGAAAGATATAAGCAAATCCTAGAAGAATCAATTCTCCGAAAGCAAAAAAATATTCGATAACAATTCCCGTGAACAGACGTTGCTTTGGTCCAACTAAAAGAAAAACAAAAGCCTTTCAAAAAATGAATTTCATCGTGCCAAAACAAACAAACAAACCAAGTTCAACGCCTATAACAAATCCAGTGAGAGCAATGCCTCGACCAGCACATGCAAGTAAAAATCGACCGAATGTAAACAAAGAATAACTTATATCAAAGCCTAATTGTTGTTGAGGCGCATATGCACATAGAAAACTCGCTACAAAAATAATGACAAACGATATGCCCATGATCGGTCGTCGGCCAAATCTAAATACAAATGAAAAATATTTCTCTCGTTGTTCTTTTCGATGATTTCATTCACGAACTTATCGGATAAATAGCCGAACACAAGCGAACCGATCATATAACCAAAGAAGAATACGGTTTGAACGGCACTTTTGATTGATACTCGATCGCAAACCATTGACCACTAAAAATTTCGAAAAGATTGATTTTAATTTAATAGAAAAACAAAAGAACATAATCGAACTTCTTCAACTAATGTCGATTGATAATAAGTTCGATCGAAAATGAAATGTTCACAGGGTATTAACGGTTCAGTAAATCCATTCACAGATCGACTTTTATTTACACTTTGATAGCAACGTTGACATTCAGCCAACGAAATACGACTTTTATACTGTTGACACTGAGATTCACTCGGAATTGAATAGTGTTGTGAGGTCATTTTTGATTGAGCATATTCTAACATTTCATTCGTCGATAATTGACAACGAAATGACGGTGTTGCAGCCGTAAATGTCCATGTATAGACCATAATCGGTGGTAACATATAAGTTAAGCATACAAAAAAATATTTCCATTTTTGATAACGACCAAATGTATTCACTGTTTGATAGAATGTTTCGAATTGCATGATTGTTAGTTTCTTGATTAACTCACAATCAACTGTATTTCAAGTATATATTATTTATATATATATATATATATGGTTGACTTGGCTCTTTCTTTTCTTTCGTCATTTTTATCATCCAGTAATAATCTATTTTTCTAAAAGATTGGCTTTTTTTCTATTCACCGCGAGGGAACAACATTATAGGTGTGCGTAGAAAAGGAAAAAAGTATATTTTTTATCCTTATTTATTTACGTATTATAAAGCAGATCTGTTTTATGTTAGTAACTGATTAATCACATGCAATCTATGGAAAAGAGAAACATACATGAGTTTAAAACTTCGATTTGAAATAAGAAAAAAAAATAAGATCGATAAAAATGGAGAATGGTTAATCGATTAATTGCACTCAAACACCAGATGATTCATTAGCAACAGTAACCAATTGATTACCATTTTGAATATAAGTTTTGAATTGTTCAGCAATGGGATATTCTTTGTATTCACTATCGCCAAATGGAATGTTGACGCTCATTTCTGATGATTTCGATGTGATGAATTCGGTGTCGAGTGAAGTCGAAGATAAATATATATGACAACCATCGGTTTTTTCGATTTGAATCGTTGGTACACGTTCAATCACTTGTGCTTTCATACTTTTACAATTAATAAATTCAATTAACGAAACGACCGATGTAAATTGAACGCCAACTTTAGTACATTGATCGAGAACAATCGAATTCACTTTACCTTCGACAATAATCGTTGAATTAGCACATTTGTATATGTAAATACTATGTTTCATATTGGTTTCCGTTATACGAAGATCATGTTTGCCTGTTTGATATTCAACTAACCATTTGTTACCTTCTAAAGCTAATTTCGGTGTACCACCTGCAGCTACAGTTGGACCAGTGACCGTCTAAACAGTAAATAAATGCGTATGGAAAGAAGAAGAAAATAGAAACGAATTGCTACTTGAGGTTTAAGAACCGGTTGAGAAACGGAAGATTTGCCAGGTTTAGGTGGAACAACGGGTTTACCATCGATAAATTGCGGTGAACCTTTTTTCGCAGGTGAATTTTCTAAAAGTTTATGATTGCTTACGATTAAATATTCAAATTTCACTGTATATTTACCTGACGATTGTCTTAATTGAGGATTTTTATGTGTCTTAAGTGAATCCGGTACTTTTTTCAAATGAGATGTTGCACCTTGTCCAAGTGCATTGATCGAATTCATTAATTCATTACGACCATCATCCAACGATGCTGGAGTTGCAACAGCATCGAATAACATCGGTGGTGGTGGCGGTGGAGGTGGAGGAGGAGGTGGTGCACCACCAGCAGCAGGAGCAGGTTTAGCTGCTGATGTTGTATTTACTGCATTGAAATCACGCTTGCCAAGAGTTGCCCAAGCTAAACCTGTTGTATGATATTGTCGAACATATGTATAAAGATCGTTTAATACTTTCAACCATAATTTAACCCATTCGACATGTGTCGAATCTTTATCTTTGAATTCTTTTAATACACGATTCGAATAAAATTGTGCGGCATCGGTCATTTCTTTGATATGAGGACCTGGTGTTGGCGCAATAAGAATCCAGCCAAGAGCGGGAATGCCTTCGGAAATCGTTGATAAATGATTGAATAATGTCGATTTACGATTTTTGCTTGTAAATGCTAAATAAAAATATTTTTAGAAAAAAAACAATACATAAAATGAATAGTTTTTACAAGTTATAGCTTCGATTTCATTCGATTGAGGTTTAATTGCGTCCATCAGTTGTTGATCATTCGGTTTTTGACTTTGTACCGCTTGTTTTAAGAATTGCTGTTGCGCATTAAAAAGCCGTGTAAGATATTCATTGATCGTTGTTAGATCTCCACCTATTTTTTGTGAAACAGCAATAAATGGTTTCAATGAATCATTGATTAATGATTCATAATCACGAATGACCGGTGAACTATCGATACTATCTGTTGATTCACCATTTTCATGCGTATTATTTACTGCAGGAAGTTGACGAATAACGGATTCGAGACGATTGGTTAATGTTTCTAATCGTTTTAGTTGTTCATCCATTTCTAGAAATGCAAATGAATTTAGGTGACAGATGCAAGAAAAAAGAATAACAAACGACGACAAGAATGAAATGATTCACACATTTTCTCTCATCATCAGCAGCAGAGTCAAGAAAAACAAATATCATATAAAAACCGAAAAATTTCTTTCGTTCGTTCTTTTTACTACTTTCTCGATAGTCGAAGAAGAAGAATAAATAAAATAAAATGTCCGTATACATACATATTCATTGATTCGGTGACTAACCAAAAAAACAAAAAAACACTACTCATTCGAACTCGCAGAGGTCGCACACGTATGCATACAAAAAAAATCTCCTTCAAAGGTATTGCAAAATGATTTAGAGTTTTTTTTGGTCGCCGTATAATCTTTTTATTTAATACAGTAAAAGAAAAAAAGCTTCGAATATGCTATTTGTCTATGAAAATCAAGCTGCGCCGACGAGTATCGTTTGTAGAGGTGCTTGTTTTTGTTCAGGTCGACTTCTCGAATATTTTAAGTTTTGTGGATGATGTTGATTAACTCGTGCATACGCATCGAGATGAACTTGTTTCGAAAAACGTTTCCAAATTTCATTCGAATGATAAGTTTTGTAGAAAATTGAATCGTTTGGAAATGGTATTTCACTTCGACGAATATGTTGTTTGTATTGATCGGATGCCATTTGTAAAAATAACGATTTATTCAACAACAGACATTCGCATTCATCAGCAACTAATGTTAATTCAGGTTGATTGGGAAATAGTAAATCGACTATTCCCTAAGAAGAACAAAGGCAAACTATAGATTTCGTTGATAAATAATTGCAAAACGTACGAATTGTTGTCCTTCGTGTAGAGTTTTGACATGGACATATGTTTTTTTATCTGGTAGAATTGCTTTTTGTTTATTCGAAATCTAGAATTCGATGAAGAAATGAATCAATGATTGAAAATAAGTTTACTCGTTGAGCCGATTGATTTCGTTTGGTTAATATTGGTTTTGTTTGATTGCTATGATTTGATAATGTATCATAATCAACTAATTGTAATCGATCTCGTTTATCGATTAAACCCGGAAATTTCTATTCGAGAATTTGAAATAAGAAACGAACAGATTTCTCAATCAAATGAAATACTTTGGCATCAGGCAGAACACTGCGAGATGAGGCCGATGATAAACGTTGATCATCCGTAGGCGAACGACGTAAACGTGTTAAACGAAAATCAGCATCAAGAGAATTCATATTCGAGAGAGATTCATTTGTGTCTCCACTTAATTGAATTTCAGAGAATAATGTTTGATTATCACCTGTTGCTTCATCATCATTATTATTAACTATTCGAAAAGCAAAATTTTTCATTTATTTTTCTCATGAAAACCTACGATTGGTTTGTTCACAAGAGTCCGCATTCATTTCTCGATTGGGTCCACACGGATCCAAGCGTTTCCAAATAGACAACGCGCCTTTTTTTACAACATAGATATGTTTCATACGTCGAGAATCTTTAGCAAGAACTTCCGATGCTCTACAGATATCATAGCGTGACTCAAGAATTCAGTTGAATATTTCTACCTGAAATGGCAATGTTGAATTGCATTCGGTATTTCGTATAAACGATCGACTGGATAGCCGTGCAAGATCGGTACTTGTGTTCTTTAAAAGAAAAAAAAACGGAGATTTAATTTTTGCTTTTCGTTTCGAAATACTTTAAAAATCGAAGATCATCAACACTGCATTGTCGATCGTTTGTCATATAGATCGCTTTAAAATCCTAGATACAAATAGAAAAATAAAATCGGTGTTTCAACTCATCGATGATCTCTTACATCTTTCCAAAGAGCAATCAATTCGACGGGTGTACTTGTTGTAATCGTAAAACTTTGTGTTGAATCTGTCATTAAACCTTTTTCCTGAGAAAATAAAACGATTTTCATATTTGAAATCGATTGAAACAAAACAATCTTTACTCCAAATGTACATCCACGTTTTAAAACATCTAATGTTTCGATTGTGCCATCAGTTGCTCGTTTATAAGTCGGAATGACTGAACCAGATAGAATTATATAAAAACAACTCGAACGTTCGCCTTGACGAATGATCGTTCGTTGTTCTGGATAACTATAGATTATTCATTATGAATTAAGAAAATGAAATCGATTGCCTTACCATTCATACCAAGCTTTTTGTAATAATTGATGTTGCAATTTCTTTGGCAGACGTGAAAATGGTTTGACGTCATTGAGACAAGTTTGAATCTAAATTCGATGATTTTAAATTGAATAGTTTTATTTTTATTTTTTTTTATTACTTGATCAACATGAGTTAAATCACGTTGATTAGTTGGCTGTTCGAAAAATTCTCGAACCATTGGCAAAATTTCAGACTAAGAAGAAAAGAAATATGATGAAAGTCAACGTATTCGATCTTACAGATTTAATTTTGAACTGTGCTTTATCGAACATGTATTTTTCTTTGGGAGTTGCTGATTGCAAATACGATTGATAGTCGGATGAACGTGCAAGATTTCTATCGAAAGGAAATCGAACATATCCGTTCGTTGAAAAAACAAGTCAAAGAATTTTACTTCTTTCGGGCAAAATTACACCAATAAATTGCAAACCGAATAAGATTTCCTACGCGTCGGAATTGAATTGTTAATTTTGTTGGAGGTGTCTAATAAATTTAGAAGCAAAAAGAGAATGAAAATAATAATTTTCGGTGTGTTTTACTCGAGTTTCACATGCTGATCGAAGACTAAAACTTGACACGATCGACTGATGATAAGCGTGTTTATTTTTCGATGATCGATCACTTTGAACTGTTGTACTTAAACTTGATGAGATCTTCGATCGGTTCGTTACGTTGTTCAATGTTGAAGTATAACGATAGGGTGTTAATTGAAGAAGATTAGCGAAGAAATTTCGCATCGGATTATTTGGAGGTTGTGTAGGCGCAACGAAAAAACTCGAACGATTTTCTGCCGATGGCTGACTTTTCGAACGTAACGTCATGTTTGTTTGTGCTGTTTCACGACGCTTAGATGTTGCTGTGGCAGGCATTGATATACTGCCTGATAGCATGATTTGAATAAATAATCGAACTGAAAATAAATAAATTTTAATGAGAACTAAACATGTCAAAAAAGAAGAAAAAACAAGCATTTGTTGGCTTTTTTTTCTTGATATTTATGATCATATCGCTTGACAAGTATTTTTTTCTCTCTCTTAACTATTTTCTACATCAATCAATAATAAACGTATTTCACTCAATAGTTGTAGTTAATAATGAAAAATGAGATGTGATCGGATAGAATTAAGTTTCATTTGAATACGAAATGAAATCCATCAACATTGTTGATTAACATTCAAGTTAAACTAGGATTTCATTTAACGAGATATTTACTTACAAAATTGTAAAAATAGACCGTAAAATGGATTATTATCCGGAGACGGAGACTTTGTAATTTCGATTTCGTTGACACAGCAAGACAACCACTTTTTTCTTTATTCTGTTTCTTATATTTTACGTTGTCATCGCTAAATGATTGACATTTATAAAAAAAAAAAGAGAAAAAAACTGAAGTAGTATGGAGAGACAAACCCCGTTTTTCACTCGAAATTAATGAAGAGAGAACAAACCGAACTGTATAAAAAGTAATACAGACGATTCAAGAGTATATTTTCGTGCCAATGGCAACATCTCATTTTTCATATGCAAACATTTCTTTTTTTCTGCTTACTTTTTCACTTAACTTCCCTTTCATTTTTCTAAGTGAACAATTCTAAAAATAAATAAAACTTAACTAATCACCAGAATTCTCGAGATTTGTTTTTTCTCGATCAAGTTTAGGTCGAGTAGATTTCAACAAAGAATGAAACGCTTTTCAGATAATTGTTGTTTTAGTGATTAATACGATACTTCTGTTGACACCTTGAGATCAAATTTTAGTTATTGTATGAGAAAAAAAAAGGAAGAAGAAGAAAAAAACATGATTATAAAAAGAAAAGAATTGGAAAACGATTGTTTCAGTTTAAAAATATGAGAGCATTGAACTGAGTAAAAAGGAACAAATTAATAATCCAATTGATGTTGATAAACGAAGGCTATCATTGAAATAACGATTTCCATATCGATTATTATAATTATAGTTATAACCTGTATCTCGATTTGGGTAATACGAATTACCACCATAGGTATTATGTCGATTGTTGTAATTGTTATTATTCGGCCAGCGATTTCTACTATCAGGAGTGCCTTGATAACCACTATACGTATTACTGTCTGGCACAAGATTATTTCGATTATTACCATATGATCCACTATAAGTATTTGAATCCATTGGTCCACCGTAACTATTACTGTTACGTAATTGATTATTGGTATTTCTTCCGTAGATATCTTGATTGGGATTAAGTGGAAAAGCTTGTTGAAAATTAGGTTGCGAATAAAATGATGAGCCCATTGGAAGAAAATTTCCATTAGGATCACGAAATAATTGATTATTTAAACTGCCTGATGGAAAACTATTACCACTAAAATAATGATTTAATACTGTTTCATCGTTGGTTCCATAAGTTTGTTGAATTTGTGGTCGTGGTTCTCCATTTGAATCGACACTTTTCAATGGAATTCCTCCGTTCCATGATGATGATGAAAGAAGAGGATTTCCATTGAGACCTCCTCGAGCATCAGCATTATTCAAACGAACACCTTTGATATTGTAACTAGCTGGATGGTTAAAACCAGCTGGAGCACTTGCACCTAAATACGCATTTGTGCCGTATAAGGATCCTGATGTTTGACGTCGTTGACGACGACGACGATATACATTTGCATCAGTATCTAAATTGAATTGAAATGAATTTCTATTTGAAATTAAAATATTGTACGAACCGAGAATAAATATCGATTGAAGAAGAAGGCCAATAAGAATTATATGACTCCACTGCATTTTATCGTGTTTTAAATCTATAAAAAAACAAAAGAAAAAGAGAAATATGAAGTGCAGTTTGACAGTTTAATATCAGAGTTGAAAACTAAAGGTCATGCTTGATAAATTCAATCAAATAATCGAGACTTTTCTTTCTCTCGCGCACTATTCTTCTACTGTTTCTTTTTTCTTACTCGTCGTACTAGTTCATCTTAATGCATAAGTAATAGCACATCAACACTCTTTTTTTCTCTTTCTCCGTCGTTTTTTTTATCCTGTACATAGTGATGTAGTTACATAGAATGTATACTTCTGTCGAACGTAATAGACTTTTCATCAATATTCTCGTTCTCCTTCTTTTCTTTCTCCCTCGAATGCCTGCAAGCAAGGCAATAATAAACATAATCATACAGATTTCATATGCATCCGTACAGTTTTTTTTGTTCTTTCTCAATCTTTCTGCACTTTTTTTTCTTGGGCCAGTTTGCCGATGAGAGAACATTGCCGATTTCTTCTCTCATGCACTGGTTGTTAAAATGCCACCTTATGTACTCAAAGAATAAATTGAAATATTGTTAAAAAGAACATTTTTTTTAATCATAGCAAATAGAAGAAAAAAAAGCAACGATTTTTCATTTAAGAGAATCAATATTTTGTCAAAAAACATGAATTTAATTAAGAACGGAAAAGTAATTCGATAGTCAAGTCAGCTCATTTGCGTCTTGAACTTTTGGAAGCTGATTTTTTCATAAGAATCGGCGGATTGAATCCAGCAGGTTGATTTTGCAATGATGATGGTGGCGGAGGTGGTAAAGGTGGTTGATTAAATTCAGGATTACCTCCCGGCATTGGTCCTACTCCGCCTGGTGCAACTCCTCTTTGCGATGGATTATTGAAAGCCGATCGATACCATGTATAACCTGTATTCGTCAAGCCAGTGCCTGTTCCACCTGTATAATATTGAATACTATTTCCTTGATTCCAATTCGGATATTGATTATTAAAACCAGCCATAGCATATCCGTATAAACCCGATGTATCGCCTTGATAAAATCCACTTCCGTATGTACTACCTAAATTCTGAAATTGATAAGTTTGACTTGACCCGTAAGGATATTGAGTATTGTATCCTGATCCGTAGGCAGTCGAATCATAAGGACGATCTGAACTGTAGCCTGTATTCGGATAGCCATAGCCTGGCGCACTATAATAGGAACCTGATGGATATGTTAACGGCGCAGTTGGATTGTACGAAGTCGAGTACGGATTTACATTCGAGATATAATAACTCGATGCGGATAGTTGTCGTCGTTTTCGTCGTGAACGTGCATCAACATCTGCAGAACAAACATTTTTTTTGCGTCTGAAAATTAATTTCATTCACTTACATATCGAAGAAATAATTAAAAATAAAAAGATCACTCTGAATATCGCCATCATTCGAATACGAACTCAAAATACCTTCGAATACTTATGTATGTATACAGTTATATTCAAGTTTATATAGGTATAAGTCTTGATTGGTTCGATTTCTTTTTCATATTCTCTTCCGCATGAGAAAAAAAAAGTTCTCTTCTTATACAAGTGCTTCTATGGCATTTGAACTACCTTGAAAAGTATATAACTATACGAGCACGTACTTTTTTCAATACTGATTGTTAAAGATGGATGGAGTTTTATATGTATATTTATATATTGTAAAAAAAAGGAAAGAAAACGACGGTACAAATCACATAAAAATGTACATGTTTAGACTATGAAAACGAATCACACATTGCTTTTTCCTATTTCAACTCGATTGTGTTGATTTTGATCACGTATTTGTCGAGTTACTGAGATCAATTATGTCAACTGAGACTCTATTTTCATCTAGAAGCATTTTCATCACATGACCACATTGATACTGAAATTAAAAAAAAGGGTGATATCACTTATTTATTTAACGAAACAAAAACACGAACTACGCTTTCCATGGACATATAGTTTTGGTCGCGAAGATCTTCCGACGATTCAACTCGATTTGATTGCGATTCGTCGCCGTTCTGTGGTATTAAAGCCTGTTCTGTAGGAGTTTCAGTTGGCTACAAATGAAAGTAAAAAACAATTTTTAATTTGAAATCGAACAAAATCCTTCGAATAATTACATCTCGATCGTAGCGATCATCGGGCAGATAAGGCTGTGAAGCGATCGAATTTTTCTAAGCGAAGCATAATTTGTATGAAATCATTGAAAAGCAAATACTTACTGAAGAAGAACGATTGGATTTAGATGATTGGTTACATCTTTGAATACACGTTTTCGTCTTCTTTCTTTGAGAATAAAAAACGACAATAATAATAATCAGAATGACTACTCCTGGTAGAACAAAGCCTATGGTTCCATATGACAGTGTAACTAAATCAATAAAAAACAATGTTAAAAAAAAATATTCGATTCGATTTACTCGAAGATGTTTTAGTTCTTCGGCAATGTTCTTCTTTAAATGATTGATCATCTACTTCATAGTAACATTTTAAACAAACTTCATATTCAGTAGATGGACGTAGACGTTCGATGGGAATTTTCAGATCCGTTGTCGGCACAATATCCTATAAAACAACAATTTCTACTTTCAATCAAATACTGATTTTCATTTTTCAAACCTGTACTGCTGTCCAAGTTTTATCTTGATCTATTTGGCTGATATGTCCTGAGCATAGACGTGAGCTCATCGTTCCTGTTACATTATGATCAATATCAATCCTGAATTGTCGAGATGAAATATCGTTCATTCGAAAATTGACTTTCGTTGTATGTACTAAAATAAATCGAAAATAGATGTTTTTTTACTGAAATTTCCTAATGTTGTTGTTGCTATACTAGGCTCAAGATTAAATCGATAGAATGATGAACCAAACTTTCTTAGTGTTATATTTATACTCATGAGGCTTCGTTTTGGAATTTCATTTCGATCTCGTGGATCGAAGTGAAAGACTAAATGATTTTCGTCTGTAATAGCGACTAATCGAGGCACCGGACGATAAAATGATCTAAATCAAAGGAAAACAAAAACTCGAATTAAAAATCAACAACAACAAAAAAAAACTATTCGAAATACTGATGATTCAATTCAGTAAAATTATATAATTGAGGAAAACCATTTTTAAATGCTCGGCCAATAACTGGCGCTTGAAATATACATTGTACATAACGTCGGTCAAAAGCTACGCAACGTTCTTTCAATTGAATAACTCCAGGATGTTCTACGCGTACAAAACAAAAGACATTTTCATGCAATAAATCATTTGATTACAACTGATAAAAGATTTTATGACTTCGCCTATACCTCCAACAATTAAATCAACTGTATGTCCAAATGTTAAATTATTATTCCAATGGCAACTAATTCGATTAACTCCAACGTATCCACTGGGTTTAATTCGAATACGAATCGTTGTTTCATTGATTTGTTCAACATTGAAATTGAATTTCGGTGGATTTATATTCACATTTTCTATCGAAGCTGTTAGTCTCTGTTTTTGATCTTGTAAATTAACACGAGCATTACAATGAAATAAACCTTCGTTGTCAGTCGATTTAAGAACCAATTCTAATGGTTCTGCAAAGAAAAAATGCAAATCATTTTTACTATCGAATTGATTTACCAATAAATGGTTCGTAATTCGAACTGAACTTTCCAGTGACAACAATAACGAATAATAAATCGAAAATAAAAACGATATTTTTCATCTGTAACGATTCCAAACAATACAAAGTTACTATTTAAATTTCCAAGCAAAAAGAAAACTAAAAGAATCGTACTTTTTACATTCTTTCTCTTCTTTTTTCTTTTCCTTTCTGTCCTTTAACGGTGGAACAATGTCAATAAAAAATCCTCCACTCATGTCACTTCTTCTTTTTCGCCGATTCCTGTCGAGTATGAGAAAGAAAAAACAAGTGCTGCTTTTTTCTTTTTCTTTCTTTTCAAAACCAAAAACGATGATAAAAAAATAACAGAACAGTTCTTTTCGCAGAAAAAAAACGCAACATGTAACAATCAGCGTTATTTCATAGAAATTCGACTTTGTTTGCAATCAATCATTTGGGATTCATCAACAATTGGAATTCGTAATGAGTGCAGATGTTCGATACATACGTCCTTGGATTCATAAGCTAAAATGTCGGTAAGAAAATCAATTGGGATTGTCGGAGCAAATCTTCGAATATAAAAGATGATCCAATCAGAACTAAAACAACGTTTGTCCTACCCCCAGATTAGAATTCGAAGAAATTCTTGACGATAAATATGAATGAAAAAGTCAACAAGACATTGAGCAAGTTTGGGCAAGAGTTTGTACAAAATAAATAATTGAAAGTAATCTTTTCGACGGAATGCTGAACAGAATTTCAATGTTCGATCAAGATTCTCAGTTGTTGATTGTTTTAATTGACTAATATCGACTAGAATTCGATTGACTTCTATTTTGACGAAGACAAACAAACGATGAACAACGAAATTTATTTTTAAATTAATTTACTTTTAATATCATTTAATAATAATGAATAAAGTAGACGGTAGATTAAAAATTCAATTAAATGTTTCTGATTACAGTCACTGTCGTATAAGATTTCTAATTGACTTTGGCATTGAATGAATTGATCTCGGTCGGCCTAGAACAGATTTCAATTTGCATAAATAAAATGTGATGATTATTCAACCATTTCTAAAGCTAGACGAGCGTTTTCTTCGTAGACTCGAACAGTGAAATCATTTCGAATCGATTGAATCATTAGATCTTGTCGAATGCTTTTCAATTGACTGTTAATATACGACCAGTCGTGAGTCGATTGATATTTATCGAGAACAAATGCAAAAGCTTGTTCGAGAATTTTCAATGGACGAACTGTCGACGGATGAGGAGCCTGAAGAAAAATATTAATAAATGAAATAACAAAAATCAACATTTCGGCGTTTGTTTTTACACTTGTCAATCGTAAATAATCTTTTTCTAGTTTTTCACATGTTCCGATTAATGTTTGATTAGTCTAAGAAGAGGAGACGTACTAATTTTGAGGATTATTGAAACGAATGTATCAAACCAACCACGACCGAACTCGTTGGAATCGATTGATTCGTATTTGCAAAACGATTTCGTCGTCGTTCTAACTGTTGTTTTTCGTCATTTATTGACTTCGGTTTACTCATAGTTCGATATTGTGAAAAAGAACGAACGCAGATGTCATGAGTGAGAGCCTTCTCCGTGGATTTTGACTGGTCGTTGAAAATCTCCAATCGTTGATAGTACGATTTATGTTATGTTTGTTACGTTTTTTTTCTTCTTTTTCTTCTCCGCCATCTTCTCTTTTTTTAGTTCTGAAATATGGAAAAGGAAAAAAATCTTTCTTTTTTCTCGTAACATGTGATCAAGCATTAGAATTCATCTTTTAACAAAGAAAAAAAAGATTCAATCGTTCAAAATGACAGCTCGTTTGTTTCTCTCTCTTCGTACAATTATCATCTTTCAATCAATTGATCTTAAAATCAGACAACAACAACAACAACAACAAAAAAACTATTAGTTATCTGTTTCCCTTTGACTTTGACGTTCAATAGATCGATATCAAAATCCAGCAAACGTATCTCATTCATTTCGTTTTTTTTCCTTTAGCATTCGATTTACAAAACGAGAATACTACTCGTGCTATCTCTCTCTCGCACTGATGATTCTTTTTCTCACAATCTTTGTTTTTTCCTTTACCATTTTGTCGTAAAAAGGACGGCGAAAGACGCACATAAATGCATTTTTTTCTTTTTCTTTCTCTTTTTTTCTCTCTCGTTATGTATGCTGTTGTTGCAGAAAAATATCGAGAAACAGAAAAAGAAGAAAAAAAAACCTAACCAACTCCCGTCGTTGTCGACGAGACACAAGCAAATTTACAACAGGAATCAATTCTCTTCTCCGTTTTTTTTTGTTCTATCTACTTATGCATGAATATTTCTTTTTGTATATAGATATTTTAAAACCATCGACGAAATTCATCCGATCTATTTTTAATTTCTAAGCGCATTTTCTCGGTTCGTTGGTTTTCCTTTTTTTTTCTTCGTCTTCACTCGACTTATTCATCGATAAGACTAGGTGTCTGACTCATCATGTTGTTTTTCTTTTAGATCTATTTATTTATTTATTAATCAGACGATCTATTTACTATTTGACAGAGACACACGCGACGCATTTGCTCACTCTCTCTATCCTGATATATTTATTATATATACACATAAAGACTGCAACCACCTACGCTTTATTTATCTTTTGATACAAGGTTGGATGACGTCTTGCTAAAATAAAAGAGCGTTCTTTTATATTATTATTATTATTATTATTATTGTTGTTGTTCTTGTTCGAAGTCAGGTTGATTATTTTCGTACGAACAATGTTTATTCGTTATATAAAATCGTGATGCTTGCCATTGTCAGAATGAACAATTTGATGAAAGCGAATTTAGTTGGTGGCGCACATGCGACTGCCGATGAACAATCATCGACGAATTTATCGAATGAAAAACTACTTATTCTCAATTCAAATATCACACAAGAACCAACAACACCATGTGTATTAAATACACCGAATACTTGCACAAAAAATACAACATTTTTCTATGAAATTCCAACGACAATGAATACACCAACAATCACTGGTAAGCAAATATTTCAGGGTCAACTTGTTTGGAGTTAATTGACATGAGTTAATATTGCTTAAGAATACAAGTGTGCGAGCCATTTCGATCAATGTCTGTCATAGTCAAGGTTGTTACATGAGTTTCTGCTCGTTTTAGTTTCAGCAAATCGAGTTAACCGGTAGATGACAAAGAAAAAGCGTGAGAGAGAGATTGTTAATAATCAAATCACGTCTGACACAAATGGAGAAAACACAAAAAATAAAGTTCTCGTTTGAATGTCATTTTCAATTTCACGATAATTATCTTAAATAGAAAAAAGAAGAAGGAAATCAAAGGACAATAACAAAAAACAATTGAGCACAGACTAATACACATACAGATCGAACTGATCTGTATCTCGTTAGACGGATTCTAATAACTAATCTCTGTTCTTTTCGGAGAATGTTAGACAAGCAAAAAACAACCTTGGATACTCGACGATAATGATTAATAACATTACAGATAACAATGCTTATTTAGTTTTCTTTTCAATGAACAAATAATTTGTATTTGTTCATTGCGTTTTCTTTTTGATTGTATCATTTCAACAGGTTAATATTTGTCAATGTGTCTTTATTTGAAGATAAGATAATGATTATCTTTCGATTATCATATTGAGAATCTGTTTAAATTCATTCTTTTTTTTTGTCTTCTTCTTCTTCTTCTTTTTGTGGATTTATCTGATCGATCTCGGGCCGAATAGAAAAAAAAACATACACACGAAATCCTCGAACTTCTTCGTTAAACTCTTCTTACTATCAAGTGTATAATCCACCTTTTTGCGAGGAGAAGAAGAACAAGAAGAGAGAGAAAGAGAAAATGAATTGTAAAAGGGCGTGTTTGCGCTGAGCTTGTTGCTTTTGTTGACACGAGGTCTTAGCACAACGAGGACGATTCGTCCGTTTCTACTGGTTTAATTGATGTTACTACATCTCTTTTCTTTTTCTTCTTTTTTTTGTGTTGGGTGGGGTCGATCGAAAAGAATAGGTTTCATCATCAAGTAGAATAGCACCAGCCGAAAGAAAAAAAAAGAAGGAGAGAGAGAAAAAGAGAGAGAAAGAGAAAAAGCGTTTATCCGTCATTATCATTCAATTGTAATCGTTCGTTCATTCGGTATTATTATTTCCGTTGACGAACTAAGAACAGGTATGTCTGATGATTTCAACGAAAGATGAGTTCGTCGTATTGATGAACAGATATTTGTGCATAATGATTGAGTAAAATATGAAAATGGTTGGCCAAGTTTGGGCTCGAGTTCAATCAGATTGAATTGATAAGTAAATGGATTAAAAAAATATTTCCAATCTTTGACTATTATGGACATACGCTTTCTCCTTTCTTTCTCTCTCTCTGCTTTCTGTTTTATGAATATATAATTTTTATATATGAAAAATAATGGCGCGTAACCGTTCTTTCTTTCTTTAAAGATCAAACAAACGTGCTTAGAAATAAAAAAAAAGCCATTATCGTCAGTGATTTCAATAGGGAGAGTCCGGTCATCTATTCATTTAACAGTGCATATCAAAAACATCTAATCGTTCTCATTCTATTCATATAATCATTTGTTTTGCTCGTTTTTTTTTATTTTCACACTAAAATACGAGACAATCTATAATTTCTTTAGAGACACACTCACCAACAGTCAATACACCTTCTCAACTATTACCATCATCAACAACAACCGCAGCAGCAGCAGCAGCAGCAACAGCAGCAACCACACGTTTATTAGCCGATTCGACTGATATTCTTTCATCAACACATACTGGTTCATCATCGATTCCGTCAATTACTGTTACACCAAGTTCAAACGTTGTTAATGTATCAACAACAGCATCATCAACATCATCATCGAATATCAATGAAAAACCAGGAATGCAATTACCACGTAGTTTAATTAATGAAAATACACAATTTCCATTGAATTTTCCAGCGAAAAAATCGATTCCACATATAACAACAACATCACCTTCGCCACCATCATCAATCAAAGGCCAATTAGGTGAAGATACAAATAACAATCTTTCCGATACGCCAAGTGTAACCGAACAACTACATCAATTGATCACATCCAATCCAGTTGCTACCGATTATTCGAACAGTACATCATCAGTATCTAATTCCGTTCCGGTTTCAACACCATCATCATCAACAAAAACAACAACATCGTCATTATCATCAACGGAATCAACGATGAATTATGTTGATCCAACTCATTATGTTCCATATGGAACTAATCCACCTCCGCCATCCTATCACGACGCTGTTGTTAAACAATCAGCCATTAATAATAATTTCATGTCAACAATAAATTTAAACGGAACAAATCTTTCCTATGGAAAAGCCAACGATTGGCCATCGAATCCAACGACAACATTCAGTTTACAAACAGCAAATATTCCAGTATCATCATCATCGTCATGTATCAAGGATGAACCACAAGATTATCCGTCGAATTCAGCTGCTAATGGTCAACAAGTACATTTTGTCAAGCCGAAAACGTACATCAATCGCCCATCGAAAACTCCTGTACATGAACGACCATTTTCATGTCCAATTGACAATTGTCCAAGACGTTTTTCTCGATCGGACGAGTTAACAAGGTAAAAACAATCGAACGAACGATTTTCTCATTCACGTTGTTTTTCTTTTCTCGCCAGACATCTTCGAATTCACACAGGAGACAAACCATTTCAATGTAAAATCTGTGCTCGAGCATTTTCAAGATCGGATCATTTAACTACACATATTCGAACACATACAGGAGGTAAATGAGAAAAAAAACAAATCGAACATTCTTTTCAATGAATTTCATTGCCATTAGAAAAACCATTTTCATGTGATACATGTGGTCGTCGTTTTGCTCGATCCGATGAACGTAAACGTCATGCTAAAGTTCATCAAAAATCTCGTAATTCAACATTAATGTCGCATTCAACAGGCAAATCATCTCATGCAATGAACAGTCTCTCGATTTTGCCGAATAATTTACTCTCAAATATGCATGATGATGATGGAGCAAACGATGATATGGGTGAAGATGTTGATGACAGTTCATCTCAACATAGTGCTAATGATTCATCCGATCATCAACAATATCAAGGCCAAGTTCATTCAATTCATTTGTCGAATCAATGGTGATGATAGAAAATTCTCTATTCTATGATGTTTTCGAAAGAATATATATATATACATATACATAGATTTATCATATTAACACTCAGATAGATAGATTAAGAAAAATTATTTTACTGAAAGAACAGTGACATGTATTCTCTCTTGTGTTTGCGCGCGTTTCTTCTCTTCTTGTGAGTGTATAGACAGTGATACGATCAAATAAATAAATACGTGAGCGTGTGCGTGTGTTCTCTATTTATGTTTTACAGTACATCTCGCAGTGAGCCTATATCCTTCTTGTTTTTTTTTCTGCTTTGCTGTATATTCTATTTTAGTTTTTCTTTTGCTTCGGTTTTCTACATATATACATAATTATATATAAACTGTTCTCTCTCTCTCTCACAGTCATCATCATCATCATCATCACTATGTTCTTATTCGAGTATATACATATAAATTTTATTTATTTTAATTCACTATTATGTTCGTTTCTCGAGAAAAGGAAATATTCTGTTGGTTTTTGTTTTGTTTTTCTTTCTACTGTTTTCACAATTGATGAAAATGAAAGTTTTATTTGTTTGTTTGTTTTTTTTTCTTTCTTTTCCGTTTTTCTTGTGTTCGAAGAACTGATATATAATTTAACAGAATATGTGTGAAAAGAAAATAATAGATGAATCTATGAAACACATGAAGAAAATCTAATCGAGAGTTTCTACTCACTACAGATGTCATTAAATACCGTTTGTTTTTCGTTAAACTGACTCAACCCTGACTGGTCATTGAGTTGAAAAATAACTACACCGCAAATAAACAGTTGTTTAAAATAATTTTCGTCGAATAATGTCTGAAACTGAGTCAAATGATCTCCATGGAATGGTTCCTGATTCGAACGATACCGTTCTCTTGCTGATCGATGTCATCAATCATTTAGATTTCGAAGGCAATGAAGGTTGTACATCTTGTTTTGAAGGAAAAAAACCACATGAAAATTTCAAATTTAAGAATTACTCAAAGTTGTTGTTGATATCGGCGAACGAATAGCTACACTCAAAGAAGCTGCACATAAAGCAGGCATACCGGTTGTTTATGTCAATGATAATTTCGGTAAATGGAAATCTGATTTTCATAATGTCATCGAATATGTGATCAATGAAAATAAACCGGGCAAACCTCTCGCTGAATTATTACAACCTGAAGAAAATGATTGTAAAGAAAAATAATTAATCTCATTTTGGCTCATGATTATTACTATTTTCTCTAGACTTTGTTCTAAAACCGAAACACTCGGCTTTCTATAGTACGCCATTGGATATTCTATTGAATCATTTAGATGCTGAGAAACTTATTATTGTTGGTTTCGCTGGGAATATATGCGTGTTATTTACTGCAAATGATGCTTATATGAGAAATTATAAGTTAATCATTCCAAAAGATTGTATCGGATCGAATACAGCTGAAGTAGATTTTCTGATTGATATATAATTATTTTTTTTTTAAATTCTTTTGTTTTCTCCAGGAAAATGATGCTTGTTTGGAACAAATGTCGAAATTATTGAAAGCTGATACGCGATCATCGAATGTAATTATTAAGGAAATGTTAAAACAGCCTGGTAAAAGAAAAACCGATGATGAACGTGCAAAAACACCGAAGAAGATCATCAAAAAGTAATCAATTTCAATGAATTTTATATATTCTAGCACAGTGTGTGTGTGTGTTTTGTCGAATTGTAAAAGTAATTGATAAATTTCGTAATAAAATCATGAAAAATAAATGTTTTGATTATCGAATACGAACGTCAACTTCTCTATTCAAGATTAATTTTCGTCTGTATATTGATAAACACAATAAATAAAGCTTTTTATATACATTTATAAAAAAAAAAGAAACACGTTCTCTCTGATGCAACAAGACGCAAACAAAGAACACACAAACAAACAAAAAAATATATATATGGATTAGATAGAGTAAGATGATCTTGCGCATTGAAATTTTCTCGGATAAGAAAAGAAAAACGAATGTTTATTTAAGAATAATCGTGACGATGATTATTGATAATGCTGTTGTTGTTGTTGTTGTTGCTGTTGAACATAATGTTGTTGAGGATCAGGTTGCATCATCTTTGAAGAAAAACAAAAACAAACGAATGGTTTAATTATTAAACAAGTTGGATGATGTCATACTTGGCTGTATGTATTCTGAGCTTGACGAGGAACGTTCATATTTGGATTTGTCGGCCATTGTTGATTCGATATGGACATTGGCGTTTGACTTGGCGTTCGATTCAATGTCGGATTATTCGCTGTTTGATTGTAGACATTTTGTTGTTGATTATTCATCATATTTTGATAAGCAGCTTGTTGTTGAGGCATCATACTAGAAATAATTGCAAAGGAGAATTTTGATTTTCATTTAACGAGAATAAATACTTTGCTGGATTTGCAAGTATTTGATTGTTCATGTAAGGACCCGATGGCATTTGTCCTTGATTGTAGATTTGTTGATGAGATGTTTGCTGTTGAGGTGCTTGTTGCATGTAATTGTTTTGTTGCATCATGACTGGATTTTGTTGATATTGTGACATTTTCTGTGGTGCTGCATATTGTTGTTGATCGTTGCTGTACATATTAGCTTCGGCTAGTTTTCGTTTACCTGAGGCAGCTGCAGCGGCCGCTACTGCTGCTGCTTGTCGACTTGAGTTTTGATTCATCATCGAAGTTTGATCATTCATATAACCAGCAGACATTTGCGTTGGTTGTCCTTGCTGTTGTTGAGCATTTTGTTGTTGTTGCTGTTGCTGTTGCTGCTGCTGTTGTATCATTGATGGATTGGCATATTGAACACCAGGTCGTTGTTGCAAAGCAGCCGGTCGAATATTTTGCATGACATGTGTTGGTTGAGGTTGTTGTTTAATTTGTTGATTCGAATAACTGGACATCATTTGTTGTTGTTGTTGCTGCTGTTGCTGTTGTTGTTGTTGTGGCCAAGGTGCATAACCTTGTTGTGGGAATCCTGGATGTGATGGTTGAGGCACTTGAGAAGGATAAAGACTCGGAGTTGTTGGTGCTGCTGCTTGAAGAGTTGCTGCTCGAGTTGGTGGATTACGTCCGACACGTCCGCCACGTTTCGATTGTCCAACAGCGGCGGTTGTAGGTGCAGCAGCCGGTGCTTGACCACGCATTTTTCGATCAGGTGTTCCACGAGCTGGCGGCACGTTCATATGAAGACCAACTGGAGGTTGTAGCATGTGACCGTGCATGCCTGGAATTGGAACATACGAACCAGGTCCAGGTGTCATCGGATTTTGATGAATAGCCGGTCGAGTGTCGGCGAGAATTTCAACATCGGGATGTTCAGGTGCTTCAGGAGGAATATTCGGTGGATCCTAGACGACAAAGAAGGTTTATGAAACGAAAAAAGATCGACAAAATCGTACTCGAAAGTATGTGAGACTTTTATCGAATAGACTATGTTTATGACGAAGTAATAAACGATATTGTTCTTCGTATCTCAATCGTTTTCGTTCGGTTTTCTTTGCACAAAACCATGAATAACATATCGACGTTGCCGATTTTGTTCCTTCGATCATTTCCCAACTATTGATTTTCTCCTAGAGAACATGAATTCCTATGTTTTCTCTCTTCATAAAAAAAAAACTTCGTTTCTACTTTTCGTGCAACTTGTAAGCCATGTTTTTTCATTTCAGGATTTAACATTCGATTATTAATGCCATCGAATGGTTCAACAATATAAATATCAAATGATAATCTTTGCAATGGTAAAAATCGTTTCACTTCATCCAATGCTTCCGATCGTCTTTCTCCGATATCTTTTCGAATTTTTCTCACTAACGTCGAATAAACTCGACTGGTTTCAATCGTTCCTTCAGCTGGCACAAGTCCATGAACAAGTACGCCAAGCATATCGAGAACTGTATTCAATAGAGGTGCATTATTCTTCGTATCAATCACACCCGATGCAATCAATTGAGCAAATACGGATATCCATTCCGTTGCTGAATTATTATTTCTCTACAAAACGATTCAGAGATTGAAATAGATAGGTTTTTTTTTTGATAACATACGACTATGGTATCGAACATTCCACCGATGAGACTGAGTCGAAGTTGTAATGATTCGAAAATAATGACTTTCATATTTGGATCATCTTGAACAATCGGTGCCTAGGAAAAACGAAAACAAAATCATAGAATAATCTTAAATTAAACGGACTCTTTTCCAATCACAAAATAGAGTAGAATATGTTCTAATTACGAAAAGCACATGCAGGAAAAGGGAATGTGTGTGTGTGAGTAAGAGAAAGGTCAGTGTCAATCCGATAACACACAAAAAAGAAGAAGTATAAGCAATAGATGAAAGGCGCAAATTTAATACCAAATTATTCGAATAGATTTGCCAGTCCGTTTTGTGACAATTGCAACGGCAATCCGGATAGGTACCTCCACTTCCAAGACCACTACTACTACCTGTTGGTTTCATATTCATTGCTATATTCGAAAGATTCTTTCCCGGTGTTGAGCAATGTTCACATTCCTAAGATTCGATATGTTTTTTTTGTTTACATATGAAATCGACTTCTTCTCTCAACTATTTCGCGTCTGTTCTTTCTTCTCGTTTCAAATCAAAAGATTCTTACTTGTTTATATAATTGTTCGAGTTGACCACGTAAGGAATCGAGCAGACCTGTGCGTTGATCATCCTGATCTTTCAAACACGATAAAACCAAGGATAAAAATGGTTGATGACTGAGCAATGAAATGCTTCGTAGGACTTGATTTTCTTTATCATTTTTACTCTTCGATGAATTTAATATCGAATTACCATTTTCTAAAACACTGCCAGCTATTTGTAAAATTCGACTTTGAACATTGTCCGGCAATCGTGAAATCAATGGTGCAATCAGCCAGATGCCTTTTCGATCATAATATTCATTCGTTTGTGTCGTTGACGTTGAACTACCGTACCGTCCTTCGGTTTGATGTTGAAATAGTTCAATGGTTGCACTAGCTATCGATTGTAGCAAATGTTGAGTATTGTGTTCATGTGTTTTCATGGCTAGAGCATAGTTGAAACTTGCATCCTGCGGTCTTGGCGATGGGACATTGTATTCGAGAATTTTTATCATTAATTTCAGTTCTAAAATCGTTGCTCGTAATGTCCATTGATTGAGATTTTGTAATAACGATGAAATAATCGGTTTGGGTCCTTTATCGAATGAAACTTTGGTTAATTCTGATGTTGATTTATAACAAATAAAACGAAGTAATTGTTGTGCTTGTCCGTCATCTAACAATTTATCACAGAGATTGGTTTGATTACACAACGTATCCGATTCTTTGAGACAACGTTCTTGAATCCAATCTTGATCACAACATAATTTCAATACTCTCATTGAAAGATCGACTAATTCTTCGGGTATCGGTTCACGATACGAACGAAATTCTCGTTCAGCTTGATGATTGGCATTCATATTCGTCAAATTTTCCAATCGTTCGATTTCTTTATATCGATGTGTGGCATCTCGGCAAAGATCATAGTAGATCTTACAATCCTTGAAACACGATTGACTGATAATTAATAACGATTTGAGAACACAAAGAAATGCGCCGAATGCAACTAAACGATAGTTCGATGCTAATAATCGACGTTCACGTGAGGCGATCATCATTGTCCAAGGAATGTGATTTGCACAGAAGAGATGTTCGATGACATCGCAGGTAAAACGCGTGCCTGGCTCGTTGGCTTCTTCGCCGTTTGTGCCACGGCTACGTGATGACGACGGATTCGAACGCGATGCCAATGGATCGAGACGTTCTTTGGGTGTCGATGCGATTATCGATTGGACACTGACGATAATATAATCGTTGATTGAAAGAGCATGTCGAGCGATTAAAATCGAAATAAACACCGAGACATTATCGTTGATACAGAGATTGTTCGAGTCGAGACGACGTAGCTCATCGAAGACATTCGGATGATTGGGCGCGTTCGTCGAACGTGTTGGCGTTGCACATGTACTGAGAGTTTTAATGGCTAGGAGCCAAATCGAACCGAGAGAAGCAACCTGACAGGTTAATTCAGTTGCTAGATGAGCAAGATCGTGAATGTAAGTTAAAGATTTGGCTTTCGAAACAGCAAAGATCGTGTTTATAACGAAACTCGCACGTGCTTGTGCACTTTCTTCTAATTGTTTCGTATGCAGAAGTTTTTCTCTGTCGAATTGAAATTCCGTGAGAGCTTTTCGCGGTTCTTTGATGATTTCAGCGAATGCATGTGAATCGAATTGACAATTTGTACTTGCTGAATCTTGTTTGTTATTTTGTGAACTTTGAGTATATAATTCTTTCTTAATCAACGCAATGATTTGCGAGACACGATCGGTAAATTTACTTTTGATATACAAACATGAAAAGTACGAATCATGCATGAACATGAGCAATGCACGTTCGACTGACGTCGTTCGTATGGGATCTTGAATATGTTGAGTAATTTCGATGATATTTTCGAAGATTTTAATCATATTCGATGGCGTAAGAATGAGAACAGGTGTGTAAAAACGAAAGATCGAGGTGATTTCGAGGTAGAGCTCGAAACGGTAACTATACATGCCAGGACTTGTTTTAATCGAGCCCATTTTTTCGATTCGAGTAAATATACGAAAAATATCGACACAAGTTTGAATGAGACCGTGTAAATTCAAAGATTTCTCCATTAATTCGAACAGAAACGCGACATCATCGAGCCAAGGCAGCCGAGTTGTTCGACGTTCGATGTAATTCGTTAAACGTTCGATGAGAATCTTTCGAACACGATTGGTAACGAAGTATTGATTGTGATAGGACAACGAAAGAATCGATTTTCGTATTTGAGAGTAATGAGCGTAGGGTGTCGGCCGAGTAAACGGCGGATTTTCGTTGGTTGTATCGAGACAATTCTTGAGTTTGAACAGTGAACTTAGCAGACGAATGTTTTGTTTCAATTGTCGTTTGATTTCATCGCGACGCGGCGTTATTCCGTAGAGAAGAATCTTTCGTTGATTGAATTCATCGCGAAAATCTTCTTCGAGCGGATAGGGAAATTGTTCGAGATAGAACAACGAACGTTTGCGTATTCGCTGTTGAATTTGCTGTTCATCGTGAATCTGATGCGTCGTCATCGAACGATTGAAATCGATCTTCGAATTTTGTCGCAATGGATTCGGTTTGTTTGTTGTTGTCGGTGATTCCAATGAATCGAACTCGAGAAAATTTCGTCGATCATCGATTATATACGAATCATGTCGAATATTCGACAGCTGTTTGGTCAATTGATGATGATTCGTGGTGATCGAATGGGCATTTTGGTTTTCGTGATTGTCGTTGAGACCATTGGCGACGAGATTGCACATGAATTCCATCGGCGAGAATAGATTCAACCGAATGAATTCCGAGAAGAGCATAACTAATGATGAGAATGAGACTTGTAGATCGGTGTCAACAATTGTTGAATTGTTTTCATCGATAAATGGAGCTTTTTTAAGTAGATATTCGGTGAGAGCTAGTTGAAATGGATTTTGTTGACTAGTGGACACGATTGATGGGTCTTTTTCATCGGTGTGTTCGTGATTGTCTTGTAAACGTTGGAGTTTGAGTTCGTTTTGTCGACGTTCGAGTAGACGAGCGATGAAAAACGCTCGATAAACACCGTGCCGACGTGTTGTTATCGCCCAATCGCACATTAAATGTATGACTTCGATTTCGATTTCATTGGTAATCGGTTCGATTTTCGATTGATTGGCGTAGATTTTATTGTAGACATTGTCGAGAAGGTATTTTTCTTCTTTAAATTCATCGAGAATCTCCAAAACAGCCAAAATACGCGATATGGTTTGACCCGACAGACTTTGCTGAAGTTTTTCCGTCGACCATTTATGTTCGATTGCTAAACTTCGCAGACGAATCTCTTCTTCCGATTGAACTAACATTTGTTTCATCGTTTCATGATCGATACCGATCGGAATCGGTAATTGTGACGGTGAACACGGAAGAAAATCCAACGGCGAACCGTAATTCAACAGTAAAGTGTCGGTTTTTTGTTGATCATCGATGGGATTATTGTAGAGAAGTGCAGCTGGACACCGAAGAGTTATACATTGAATGATCGACGAAAGTGAATAGATCAAAATCCGATGTTGAGGACACGCGAGGAGTTGAGTGAAATTAATCGTCTGATTGATATCCGTATGATATTGACCGAGACGTTTGCAACAGTAATACGAAAGTTTACGAGAGAAAATTTCGTATTCGAGTATTTCGTTGCTGTATTGGAAGATAATGGGAATGATGTGACGAAGATTTTGATCGTCGTTGTGTTTGATTCGATCGATGAAGATCTCGACGATCCATTCGACGATCGGCTGACGTTCGAGCAGACCTTGATCGAAGAGAATTCGTAGCAAACGATGATAGTACTCCCATTGTCGGCGAGTCTTGTCGAGAACTGAATTGCTCGATGGCGATGCGTGATGCATCGGTTGCGAGGTCGAATATTGAGGCGTCAGTGAACCTGAGAGATCGGATGTTAAATCTGATAGATTGGCCATGTCAGGAATTGGCGTAGCACGTTGAGAATTTTCTTTGACTAAATGTTCGAAGACTTCTTTCAAAACATCGATCGTACTCCGTGTCCATTCGATGCACGGGTCACTTGCCACATGTCGTTTCTTCTGTTTGGCATCGGTATTCGCATTGTGATAGAGGGCTAACATTTTAATGTACCAACAAGCACGAATCGGTGGTACATTGTAATCGAAAAGACATTGGAAAACTTCTTCTTTTTTGAGTACTGTCGGGATTTTCTTCTTGATGAGCTTGCTGAGAGGTTCAGTCGATGCTAAGGAAGTCAACCACTGTTCGAAGAGTTTCGCTGTTCGCTGGCCCATTGTCGGCCAGAAATTTGCCTTGTCAATAGTGAGTGGCTTTCGTTTTGTGCTATCATTGATCGTGTGATTTTCTTCTTTTTTCATGAGAATTATTTTGAAGAAATCGAGAATGCCTTCGTCGGCATTCTTGAAGAAATCTTGACCTTTGAAGCCTTCATGCTGAGAAAAAAACAGAAATTAACAAAACGAAAAATTCGTCGACATACTTCCAAAAGTGCTTCGACAGGTTTGAATGTGAATCCATTTTTCACCGTTTCAGCTGTTAATTCATCCTGAACAAAGCAAAGAAAAACTTAGGACAAGGCGTTGTCTTTTTCGAGACAAACCTCTCGTTGTTTTGGCTCTTGAAGAAACACGTCCGGTAGGCCAAAACGTGTTCGACGGGGTGTCCGAGCCATTTCGTTACTTTCGCAAAATCAAACCAAGAGAAAGAAATGAATGGGAAAAAAAACAAAACAAAACAATAAAATGTGTGTGTCAATCATTCTTCAACAAGCCAATCGCAAATTTCCTTCGATTCTATTCGGTCAAATAATTGCCCAATGAGATCGACTCCGAACGCCAGACAGACAAATAGCGACATACGATTTCTTAACTTCTAAGCGATGATGATTACATATGTTTTATTTATTTCTATATGAGAGATAGACACAAAAGAAAAGTTTTGTACAAATGAACAATTGTTTAATCGTTTCGTTTAAGTATAACACGTAGTTTCTGAAACGGATTTATTGTTTTATCGAATAAAGTTGTCGCATGAGCGCGCGGTTCAAAACTTCGTGCACGACGTCGAGGTGAATTCGTCGCCGTTGTTGCTGCTGTTAAACAGGTTTTTTCATTCGATTGTGTTGGTGGCGATGGATAGTACGATTTACGGACGAATCTTGTCGATGCCAATGGTTGAACATCGGTATCAAGATGTTCGTTGTAGGTCATTGGCCGAGAAACTCTCATCTGTTTGAATGTTTGACGCAAATGTCGATCATCTGTTGTTGTTGTTGTTGTTTTTTTATTCGATGTTGAAGTCGACATCGGCTAGAGGAAATGAAACGAATTGATTTTGATATTGGCGTGACTGTGAAGTTACTTTATTTTCTTTTTTTGCTTTGGTTAATCGTCGTGAAACATTTTTCTTTGTATCCATTGAGATTTCGAATAATTTCTCATAATATTCAACAAAACAGTCCAAAATTGTAATAAAACAAGTTTTTTCTTCGTAATTAACCGTGAGTAATTTCGTAAAACTTCGATAGATCTTATCAAAATAATAACAAAACATCAAACGATTTCGAAACGAAAGAAAAAGACATCGTGCTCACTCGAAGTTTGCTCGTTTCATTTGAGCAGAATTGTTTATTTCGAACGCATTGTGTTAGAAAATAAACAATTACATACAAAAACTCTCGATTCGATGAACTCAAATGAATCATCGCCAGCTGAATCAGTTCGAATTCATCAGCATGAATTTTGTCTTGATTATTTCCTGAGGAATCTTCAACAACAAAAAAAGATTTTGAAATGATAAAATACAATTTGAGACGTCGTTACGTTTATTCGAAATCCAGTTTTGTAATTCATCGAATGGTGACGTCAATGTTTTCGATGTCACATGAAAGAGATCACATGAACTCAATGATTTTCGACGAAGACTTGTTCCGTTGTTCGGTTTCTCGTCGTCTTGATTCGGCATTTTTCGATATTCATATGAATCGATACGATGAACACGCGAATTCGTTTGTTTCGGATGGTAAGTTCGAGTTTTCAATGTTGAATAGGGATTGTTCGTCGATCGATTCGACATGATTTCGCTCGGAAAACAATAGACCGATCGATTATCTTCGGGATCGTAAAGCGATTCAATCGGCATAGGATTTCCTGGAAAAAACAAAAACAAAATGATGTTCAATCAAAATCGAATTTTCTCTCAACCTTTGTTTGCAATTAGTTGAACGATGAGATTGAAGATTGTCATGGACGATGAGAGATATTGTCGTTGCATTTGAAATGTATCAATGACCATTTCGAAGAGATCGAAGATAAACGAAGGATAATCGGGCAAGTTTCGACCTTCGAGACTCGTTGGATCTAGGAGAAAGCAAAAGGATTTGCAGTGATTTGAATTTCGTCTTGTCTTACAATCGATCACGATCGACATGGATTCAGGCAGCCAATCGACTAATCGACCTGCGATTGTCAATGGATTATTGGGCAGAGTTGTTTGTAGATTGTGAACGATTTGCGAACCATCGAGAATTTTAAATTCCTGTTCGATTTGATGAAGCAGATAGCCTCCATGACGATTTCGTGTTTTTAATAGATATTTTTCAAGTTTTTCGAGAAAATATTGTTTCCAACTCTGGATTGACAGACGAAAAACAAAACGAATCGATATGTTATCAATCAAAGATCAATCTTACATCGCTAATTGCCGAGGAAGATAACTCATGTGCGATAGTTTCCGTTGGTTTACTCGTGTTAATTACCGATTGAAAAATATTCTCATCTGATTTCGATAAAAGTCTACATCGAAACAATGTTTATCTTCGTTCGATTTGCGTTTGATATCTTACTGATAAATTCCGTTTTCGGCATGAAAACTTTTTTTTCGTTCGGTTTTATTTGCATCGGTAAAAACTTTCGATTCGTAAAATTTTTCTAATAAACGTATTGCATGATGTCTGAAATCGACAGAGATTAAATGAAACAACGACAAGACAAACACAACACAAACTTTTCGATTGGTTTAGCTTGAAAATTCGGATGTGACTTTAAAACATTGATCATGCAATTGATCGCATCAACTGACGAAAAACATTGTTCGTAGGTTGAAGTGAAATAATATCGACGATATTTTTTCAATTCAATTGTCGAACGAAAACCGCAGACAAGCTCATTCCACTAGATACAAGAAGAGAGAAAACATCAAAATGAAATCTTCGACTTCACACGAACCACATTCGTCGCATGGAATGGCGCTTTTTTCGATTTGACTGTCGTTGACGCGAGATTCGACATGAATGAAACGAATTCTTGCCGTTTGAAACAAAGAACAATGACAATGACATATCGTTTGTTCGAATTAATCAGCAAAGACAAGGTTCGATTTGGCTTTTTTTGAATACGAAATTTTTAAAATTAGGAATTTATTTTCATTTCTCATGCTTTCGTTTGTATTTTTCTCTTGAGAATAATATTCGAACTTTTCGTTTTATTGGTTAGATAATCTACGCAATCGGAGAGATACGACTGAGAGGAGATAAGAGAATTTTTCTTCTTTCATTTAGTTCGACGAACTATGGATTTAGGTAACCGAGTTCATTGCTTTCGAAGTTCGAACAATTCAACTCTTTCGTTTTTAGATAATAACAACAATGTTCAATGGATTCAAAATGAGACCGAAGTAGAAGCGAGAGACTTGACTCGATCGTTGAATTTTCCTTTCGTTTTTCTATGCATAGAAAATTCGATCATCGCTTTTGGATGATTTACATCGAATTGAAAGCGATATCAATGAACAATTTTCAATATTTAAAAACAATTTCGAATCAAGACAACCGAAAACAACGAATGAATCAACAACACTCAAGTAATTCCAATGATTCGTTTGAAATTTTCAGTTGAATTTTCGTTACTTTGTCAAGATCAAAGGAACGACAGATCAATGAAGCGCGTGCATTCATTCCTCGAAATTCAATTCTAACTGATCTATTCGAAATTTCGCATATTCGAAGTATTCGAAATGTGTTCGTTGCTGTTCTCCTGATTTTTGTTATTCAAGTTATGATCAATGACATTATCGAATACGGACGAATTAATTTGAATTTCGAATTGATTTTTCAATGTTTTGGAAACATACATATGGTTCTATTTATTTGGGTTTTAATGTACTTGGCAACTTCCATTGTTGCATTCATGGGATTCCATCAATGGTCGAAAAATCGAGTTTTTTATTTAAAATATAAGCGAAATTTAAGTAAAAATCACTTATCGAATAATCCAATTTGAAAATCTATCGGATATTTTTCCGTTCTAGAAACTTATGATCTCATTTGGCTGATGATTTACATTGCCTATATCGTTCTATTTCTTGTTTTCCCATGTCGAGAGATTGTCAAACATCAACTGCCTGTTGCTTCTTCGTTGATTATTCTTCTCGAACAAGTACGAATGAACGAACGAATTCAAATAAATCATTTCTGTTCTGTTTCAGTTGAGACAATTAATGAAAACTTATTCATTCATTCGTGAGAATGTCGGAAAAGTTCTCGAACAAAGTCGACAAATCGTCGAATCGGATTCGAATGAGCCTATAACCTGTCCGGATTATTCGAAATATCTGTATTTTCTCTTCGCACCGACATTACTCTACCGAGATGATTATCCTCGAAATGCGGTTATTAACTGGAATTTTGTTTTGCAAATGTTCGGTCAAGTCATAGCGGCGATTTTCTATGTTTATTACGTTGTCGTTCGTTTTTGCATACCGACATTTGAAAATCTCAATCAAAATCAAATTACATTGCCGATATTCATTTCGGTTCTGTTCAATTCGATTATGCCCGGTAGTCTTTTCTTGTTATTAGGTTTCTACGGATTTTTACATTGCTGGTTGAATGCATTTGCTGAAATGCTTCGATTTGCCGATCGAATGTTTTATAAAGTTCGAAAATAGTTTTTTTCTTTTATTGTTGAGAATGTGATCGCTTTTGATTTCGAAGGATTGGTGGAATTCAACTTCATTCGCAGCGTACTATCGAACTTGGAATGTTGTCGTTCATGATTGGCTTTATACATACATTTATAAAGAAGTTTTTGTTGTAAGAATTTCATTTGATTTATCCTTTATCGAATCTCGATGATTTGCTTAGCTCATGGGAAGTCAAAATCGTATAGCGCCTGCTGTTTGTGTTATTCTTCTTTCGGCTACGTTTCATGAATACGTAATGATATTTGCGCTCGGATTCTTCTATCCAGTTATGTTTCTACTATTCGGTGTTGTCGGAAGTAAAAAATGAATTTTTTATTCTTTCAAAAGCAAACAAAATCTGTTTTTAGTGGTATTTTTATTCTTTCTTCCGAGAAATCGAGGTGTTGTTTACAATATTCTTCTTTGGGCTTTTCTTATGATTGGTCTCGGCCTACAATCGTGTTTCTATTTCATGGAAGCTTATGCAAGAAAATCCTGTCCATCGACTGTAAAAAACGATTCGAATTGTCAACTGAGATTTGATATTTTGTTGTTTTTAGGATACTATTTGGGATAAAGTTATTCCTCGATCAATTGTCTGTCGAGTTGCTTTGCCCAGTGGAAACCTGCTCCATCTTGATTTATAGATTTTCTTATTCCAAACACATAATTTAGCTATTTATATGTGATTTTCGAAAAAATAAACTCGAGATAATCTTCTCACTAATACCAATGTGTGATAATCTATCAAGAAAAATTTCTCATTGAAAGTGAAAATTTATTAAACAGAGAGAAAGGCAAAAAACAACAACAACAGCAAGAAGGGAAAAAAAAGGTGTTAAGTCGAGATAAACAGTAACTACCTTTTTTCGAATTCAAGTAGATATTGGATTATAGTTCGATTATGTCCACAATAGGCAGCTAAGTGTATCGGTAGCCATCCGTATTTATTCACTGAATATACTGAAGCACCGTATTCTAATAATAAATGTACAGCATCGGCTTGATTTCGTAGAACATATCGATGAAGTAATGGATTATCGTCGTTATCGAATTTATCGAATAGATTATTGAGCATGATTAATGTTTGATGTTTAAGTAATGTTCGTGCGTCATCAAGTTGATTCGTATCGAGAAGATAGATGAGACGATTAAAATCGTAGATTGAATTTGTCGTCATAGAACAACATACCGATCTAGTAAAATTCGTACGAAAAACAATTGATTTCGATGAAATTTTTTGGCATTGAACACGACCAAGAAATGCGAGAGGTCATTCGTCTTTTTCTCTCATTCTCTATTTATATTTGAATTTGAAGGTGAAGAAGGAAGGAAGAAAAAAAGAGAAATACGATCAACTATCCTTCTCTCTCTTTCGTTCGTTCTCTTTTCTCTTTCGTGTGTGTATTGGTCAAGAGTGTACGCCTTTTTTTCCAACCACTACCATCTATAATCAAATTCATCAACGATGAGAGATAGCAAACAGCGATAATGCCACACAAACACACATGCGAACGTTTTCCCATCGTTGATATAGACGTGTGTTCATAATCGTTGTTGACAAGCAATTGCATCGTTTGTTTAAACAATTCGATTGCTCACACGTGGAAGACAAAACCCTAAACTGCTTAGTTAAATATTAGGAAAAAAAAGGAAGTTCGCCTGATAAAATAAAAAAATGCTTTTAGCAGATAGATTTTGTGATGGGAAAATCGAATGATGACGCCGAGTTTGATGGCTAGCGGGTGGTTAAATGATACATGAAAAAACAATAATAACAACAATCGAGTGCTCAGTTCATCGTTTCTTTGATCTTCAATAAAACATTTCGACTAGACAGTAATGTGATTGAAATTAACATGATCTTATTATTTCTTTTTGACCTGACAAGATGTCACTAATGAATGTACTTATCTTGAGATTTTTTTCTCATTGCTTGTTTGTTAGAAGTGTTGATTTTGTATTGGATATCCAGAGAATACCCAATCGAAGTTGTGCTTCTTCTAAATAAATAATTTACTTCTTTTGATAATACTTCTCATTGACATAAGAATGATTCGTATGTGTCAATGAGTTCATTTATTTTTACAGTTTCCAATAAGATTTTAGATATATACGTATATATTTATTTATTTATGCGTTTGATTAGAGGTTCAACAAAAAAGTAAAATAAAACGTAATTGACAAGTTCAAACAGAATGTCGTATATCAAACAAGAAAATACTGATTATTGTAAGTTGAATTATTTTGTTTTCTTTGTCTTCAAATTGTTTACAATCATTCAGTTTTAATGTCGAATAAAACTGAAATCATTTTATGTTTTGTATTTATTTGAGAGAATTTAAATAAGATAGAAGAAAATAATCATCATTAATGCCATCGAAATTCCGAGAATTGAGCCTGAATTGCATTGATCACCTAGGAAATCGGAGAGAAAACAAAGCGTATTGATATTTTTCTTTCGCGAAATTTTACCTTCACAACATGAATCAAGTTGATATTCTGGTCCAGCTGTACTGTTGACTAATTTCGACATGTAATCTACGATGAACCATTTTGTTATACCCTTAGAGTACAAATTGAGGACGAGCAAATGAAATAGAGAAATCAAATTTACTTGTTTTTGTGTGTCATTTAAGGTAGTTTTCTGTCCAGTAAATAATTCCGCTGCAAAACTAGCTGATTGTTTGAGAATATCTTCGAGTTTTTGAGTTGCAGCTTGAAGTTTACCAAGTATACTATCATCTTTCTTACATAAACTTTTGGCCATTTTTAAACAACCACGATGTTTGTCTTTACTCACATAGCAAACCTAGACAAGTTTTTTCTTATTGGAAAGTCTCGAAAAACCAAAAGAGAATTACCCAACGAATAAGATCTTTCCATTCAACATCACTTGTATTTACTCCAATGACTGGGAGATATGAACTGAATTCAGTAGCGAGAGATGAATAAGTGGCACTAACATTCTTAGTGACAGGAACAGAATTGATAACAAATGTTTGTCCATTTGTTCCAGCTACTCCATCTTCTGAACAATCTTGAATATTAGTAGTAGTTGGTTGATCACAAGCAGTGTCACAGACATAACATTTTTGATTGTTTGCCGAAGAAATCAGTTGAATATTGATTGTGAGAAAGATATTGATTAGAATGACAGATTTCATCGTTTTTGAGTAACGTGCAGAAACGGTGTTAATGAGATGGTTGTTTCTCAAGAAAAAGGCGCGAGATATTCGGTTGTTTTACCCGCGTTTTTTTTTCGATATTTAGATCCAACGTCGAAAATAGACGATGGTGATCAAGGTGAATACCATCAACATGGCGGTCATTCGCCTATAACAGCATTTCTGGCTAAATTATGGGCGCTTGTTAATGACTCATCATGTGACGATCTGATTGCTTGGGATCAATCGGGCTCATCATTTCATGTTTACGATCAAGCACGGTTCGCTCGAGAAATTCTCCCGAGATATTTCAAACACAATAATTTCGCATCGTTCATTCGTCAATTGAATATGTATGGTTTTCGAAAAATGTCGACGATCGAACACGGTTCATTGAATAACGAACGAGATGATATTGAATTTGCTCATCCGAGTTTTCTTCGAGGACAAGAATCACTTTTAGAACATATTAAAAGACGTGCACCTGAACCTCAACAAAAATTGAGTATACCAGGTAGTTAATTTGAGATTTGTGTTTTAAATAATAACGTTTTTTTTTGTTTTGAATCTAGGCGGTAATTATGCAATCGTTCCAGCTGATTTTATCGATCCGAAAACAGGTCGTCATACAGATCTTTCGCGTGTACTCGATGACGTACGAAATTTACAAACGAAACAATCGTCTCTCAGTGACAAACTCTCTTACATGCAAACAGAAAATCAAGCCTTATGGAATGAAATCGGTACGCTGAGACAAAAACACAATAAACAACAACAAATCGTTTCGAAATTAATGGAATTTCTTCTACATATTCTATCTGCAAATTCAGCACAAACACACGAACAACATGTTCATCAACAATCTCCACATGAAGTCTTAGATACTGATTTACATCATCAACAAACTCATCAAACTCAAAGCAACGCATTTAACGACCAAGGTCTATCGCCAAATACACTCAAACGAAAATATGTTGCACTCATGCATAACGACGAACCAAATAAACGTACAACTGCTCAACAACAAGCTTCGAATCCACCTAATTTCGGTCGACAACAAAGTGTCACCATTAACGAACTAACTGATCACGATACAGGCGCATGGTTACAAGCGAATACACCGCCGTTAGTTGATCTCGTACCATCACCACCACCAATACAAAACGTTGATGACAATCGATGGGCACCATCTTATCAAACAGTTGCCAATGGAGATAAACAAACAACGAATCCATTTGTGCCAGATTTCGTTTTAACAGATAATGCCAATGGAACAACAGATACAACTAATTTAGCAGGGATAAATATGGTAACTAATCCGAGTGAATATTGTTCGAATATTCCTAGAGCATTTTTAACTTTATAGTCATTTATTTACTCTCATAATAAATATACATCTAAACTCGCATTGTTTTTAAACAAAAAAGATCCTATCTATCTCTTTTTCATTCTCAAATCGATCGTGATATTTTATCTGTCGTTTTTATTTTCTAGTCCCAGCCGATTTCCAATGCAGCTAAACAAGAGCAATCTCTCATAAATAGTGAAGCAGCCTATTCCCAAGGTCAACATCAACATAAAATTGGCGAACAAGGCGCTGATCCATTGAGTTTCTCATTGAGTGACATCACTGGCGATGTTGATCATATTCAAACATCATTAGATAGCATTCGAGATTTAATGTTCGAACATTTACCTGAAGATGCATCGATCAACGATCTATTCGCCGGTGACAATAATCTCCTTTCACCACTTCTACAATCGGTTGCAAACGATAAAACATTACTCGAAAATATTCAAGATCAAAATTTGAATACAGGTTTAATTGTTCATTTTTGTTCTTCAAATAAAATAATAGTTTATATTAAATTAGGTGATCAATTAGCGAATCCTATTGATTCAACGGCAACGACGTCTCAGTCAGTTCCAAATGTTAATAATCAATTCCTCGAGAAATTAATTCATAACTCAGTTCTTGTCGAAGAACAACAACACACAATAGATCAACTCGAACGTGAAAAATTGGATCTTGAAGAACGTGTTCATCTACTCGAACAACAACAACAACAAAGAAAGTGATTTCCTATTTTTTCTCTGTCGTTTTTTCTTTCTTGTACATTCTGTTCTTTATTCGTTTGTTCAAAAAGACGTAATGCGCATAAACAAGACTATCTTTTTTTCTAGCCTAGCATGAAATTAAATATGCATACAAAGAAATCTTTATACTAAATGTTATATTGTAGAATGAAACACACAAATAGAACAAAAAAAAGCAATTTTCATGTTCTTGTGTTACCGTTTCAATCGGTATTTGTTCGTGTTGTCACATTTTTGGATCAATTTTGTTCTTTTTTTTTCTTTCTGTCCTTATTAAAAATAAAAAAACACATTCAATTCATCAATGAAAAACTCAGATTCATCTTGAATTTCCATAATTTTTTTTTATTGTTTTGCAATTTTGCTATGGTTTTTGTTTTTCATTTAACAATGAATAGAGTGAGTGAGAGAAAAAGAAAAAGAAGAAAAAAAAATTGTTTTTTTTCGACAATACTGATGCGTATATACACAAAAACAGAAATAGATAAATCGATTTTAATAGGATTGTTTATCCATTTCCTCGTATCTGATCGCGAAGAATAAATAAAGACGAATTCAATTAAAATAGATTATCATTTATATCGTCAGGATTCGAAGCTTTGACAGTAAATGAATTGGCAAATGGCGATGTTGTTGAACCAAATGAAAAGAATTTGCCGAAAAAATAAGCGCCAGCACCAGATGATCCTGCTGGTGATGACGATGGCGATGGTGTTGCCATATCAATAAGTGCCGAACTTTTTTGTTGAACTTTTTCTTCAGCTGCTCGACACACAGTAAAGCAATAATTCATAGTTGCCATATTGAATGCTTAGAGTTTTCTTCTTGCTATTATTATTCAAATGACGATTACGACGTTCGATTGTCGTTGAAAGTAAAGAGTAAATGTCTGTTGCAGTTGTGTATTTATATGTTCGTTACGGGTGCAAGGTACACGCATGTATAGATGAAGGATAAAAACAAAGAACACGTCGCCAATGAATGATAACAGCGTGTTTTTAGGCAGAGAATGGAAGAGGCGCGGTTGAAACATATGTATGGGCAACGACGTGCCTTTATTTTTTTTCTTCGTTTCTTCTAAGGGAAGAGAACACATGGACGAAATACCAGTGTACTTGTGCATGTTTCGAAAATGGAAAAAATCACGAGGGCTTCGATTGAATACGAAAGAAAAATGAATATTTCTTGCCCTCTACGCTCTTACGATTTGTATTCGATGGTAGTTACTACAAACGTGTATGCGCGTACATATGTCCTGATTTCTTCTGTCGCTTTCGTTTTTTTTTTCTTCTTCTTTGTTGAATACGATGAAAAAGGGAAGAAGGGGTTGATGTTTTATTTAAAAACAATCAGCCCGTATTTTTGCTTTTACAAGAACGCATGAAAATTTCACTCGTACATATATTTTATCTTCGGTGCAAATGTCATTGCGACTAAATCGTGTTAAAAATCGATCTTTGCCTTTTAGTGATGAGGCGAAAAACTCGAGAGTGAACTTGTCTAATCTTTTTATTTATGTTCTAAGTTAATTGAATTGTAATTGAAGTGGAAAACGAGATTGATTGACATTGTCCTAGATTATTCTTTGCTGATCAAAAGACAAAACGACGAGCACTGATTTCATCGTGATGTGCGGCCTTGAGTTTTCGAAAGCAACAATAACTTCAATCTCTCATTTACAATCATAAACTTCATCAATAATAGTCGATTGTTCAATGAATCTATTCACTCGGTTTTTGTTTCTTCATCATTATCTCGGATAAAGGACAATGTTCATTCATGTGCGAGCTTGAGTTTTGTGTTCCATTGAGAATTTTATCGTTCATAACAAGCTGAGAAAAAAAAATAATTTCAACGATTGATAAACAATAACTTTCTGATGACTGTTTACGATTGAAAAGCAAGAAAACGACTTCGTTCGTTGTTTTTTCTCGAACGAGAAAAGAAAAGAAAGGTATATTAGATTTTTGCTGGTGATTAGTTGGAATACTTGCCATTGAAATAGATTTTGTCACGCAAAAAAAAGGAAAAAAATGAGATTGTAATAATAGATAGAATACATCAGTGAGATCCGAGAGTAAAATGATTGACACCATCATCATGTACGCTGTCTTAGTTCAAGAAAAAAAAAGAAAGAAAGAAAGAAAAAAGAACGGAAGAACGGATAGGGAAAGAAATACTCTATATAGTTTCTGTTGAACGTGATCTAAGGATGTTTTTTCGAAAGAAGGCAGTTTTTTTTATCAAGCAAAAATTAATAAATATATATTCTCTTTTGCTTTCCCTTATTTTTTCCATTATATAGCGTGTTTTCTTGCCGAAAGGAATTCAATAAAGTTGACAGTGATTTTTCAGAAGTCAAACATATGGCGAACAATAGCCGACGTCGATTAAGTTTCGTTGATTTTACTCATCCACAATCGTGGCAAAAATTAATTGAATATGCTGATGTTAGCATTAATTTCGCTAAATTAAGTAAAATGAGAAAAATGATTTTGTTAAGCAAAAAAACGTTTTTCTTTAGTCACAGATTTTACGAATCATTGGGCAAAGATTTCATTTTTAGCTTCATCACAATTACATAATCTTGTTACTGATTTTCGAAAGAAAACTGAAACTGAAATTCGTGGAAAGTTCGTATATATTAAGTCAATTGCTCGAATATAATTCAATAATTTCTTGTTTTCCTCTTTTAAAGGTGTCATTTAGGCGGAATGATGTATGATTTATGGGAATCATTATTACTCGAATCGGAATTAGAATCACAAGTAAATCAATGAGCGAGAGAAAAATCATGAACTATAGTGTTAATAATTATTCGTTTTTCTCTAATTGAAAAATTAGTCATTAAAGAAAATGGCATGTTTAATGGAAAAAGAAATCTCTGGTCCATTAGGTAGTTTTATCACAAATAAAAATCTGCAACTAACTATAAACAAACAACATCGAGCTGATCTCGATGAAATCTTAAGCGAGAGTCAACAAATGGTTCACGATGTAAGTGTCGAGCGTGATCGGAAACAAAAAAAGCCGTGTCATCGCGCATCGAAAAATATTTCTTGATAATTGAATTTCATTAATCGACTGTAATTATATTCTAGTTACAAGATGAATATGCAAAAATCTATAGTGATTCGGGCGTGACACCTGAATTTCATCGTGCACATAATTTATATGTTCTTGAATTAACTGGTGTGAATAGTTTAATATCGAAATATCAATATCATATACTTCCTCAACTGCTTCAAGTGAAGATTGACTATTGAGGACAGAAGTGATTTTTTGTTATGCACGCCTTTTGTCTTTCTTTCTCAGGGAATGGAGCAATCACAGATCGAAGTCATTGATACGATTTGTCAAAATTTACAATTAATTGCATCGTTAATTCAGAATTATGTAAATTAAATTTTCGAATTTGTCGAGATTTTTCTTTTTACTTTTGTTTAGCACGAACAACGTCATCGAAGTTTTGCTTCATTTGTTGTTACAAGTACAACAACGAATCCGAACGAAGAATTAGAAAATTATATTTGTTCAATGAATGAATCAGCAAGTGGCGGTTCGACAACGCCGCCTGTTCATATTGAATTTGAATCATTTATTTCACCTATCAATAAATTATCAACATATTCATCTCGTTCTCAACATTTATCACCGCATAATAACGAACAATTGATTGTTTATTCAGCACCCGTCATCCAGACACAATTGTCATCATGTTGTAAGGAAACAAGTGAACGTTTAAAAGTATTAAAAAAAGAGAAAACAGCTCTACTACCTATTGTTAATAAAACGCCGACAAAACAACGAATTCCAACCAAAGATATGTCGCAACAGTAAGTCACAATGACCTATCGATAGTTCTTTTCTTAGCCAATGCTATACAATGATCGATTATTTACATATATCACGAGATAATTGTTTTGTTTTGTTGATACGATTTTAGGTCGGAAAAGAAACTGTTGCATCAAATGTGTGATGCGATGAAGAAAAAACATTTACTACGTTTACTTGAATTAGAAGAATCGGTTTTGTTATCTCAGGTAATAACAACGAATTGTCGAATCTATTGAACAAGGTCTATATGAAACCTTGGCATTTTCTTGTCTGTTGAAAAAACAAAATAGGATAATATACGCGCATTTTTTTAACGGATTGTGTCTTCGTTGTCAGTTGAAAATGGTAATGACCACTTTGGTGATAGGCAAGTTTGAATAGAATATATATATATATATCTATATCGACATTGATGTCGATGAGAAATGCAAACATCAATGCTAATAACATCGTTGTTCTTTGTTTTGCTGATAATATCCATTGATAGATCCCATAATGAGTTAACTCATCAAATAAACGAATTCAAGCATATTCTTATGAAGAACATAAGATAAACAAGAAAACTTTTGGCTTGTTTCTTTTCTTTTTGCCTTCATTTAGGATATACGTCGAATCCATCTGTCAATAGTATCCTTCTATCGATAGAAAATATCCATTTTTTGTCAAATGTCGTGTCGAATATTTTAAACATTTGATGAGTCAATAAGATCGATTTTGTAGAATGAGAGAGTAAGAGAGAGATGGAGAGCGAAAGGCAGAGAAAAGCAAATGTCATCTGAGTCCATCAGTTTGATTAATCGATAGCTTACTGTATTACTGCTTTTCTCGTTGCTGGTTATTAACGCATTCACCATTCGAGCTGTTCGAAAGTCATTGACTTCTGACAATCTGTTCTATGGAGAGTAATCCTTTGGCATTATCTTATGATAAAAACATGCATATATAATCATTTAATTAGAAAACAAACGAGAAATACTCATTGAATTCGTATTCCTTTTTGATCGTGTAAGTATACGGAGAATGGGAATAAAGAAAAATATCGTTTGAGTAGGTGGAGTTAGAAAACAACGATGATAAATGGATCGTTCTCGAGTTCCGAAGAGTAATAGCCTTTTTTTTTCCCCGTCTTGCTTGTGTTTTTCAAAAAAAAAGAAGAAGAAAATTGATATCGATTTCATCGTCTTCCAACTAATCAAAACATTTATCATTGAGTTGACAGTTTCTCTTTTTTCAAAACGCTAAAAACAACCTCGAGATCCAATTCCATGATATTATTTCTATTTGATAAGTAAGTCGATCTCGAGTAAGTTAAAGGCTAAAAAGAATTCTTGAATCGAAAATCGATTTTCAGTTGTTTTTTGTTTTTCTGCTTTGATATGAATAATAGAAGAATAAACGGGCATCTCCTAAGGGAAATGTTTGTTGATTGATTTCTTTTTTGTGTATATATATATAGGTTTTACTTTCCTTGTAAGCTTCTAAACTTATTCTTGTCACAGATATTTATATCCTCAAAAATATGTGCTTTAGCTTGAAGGGACATTAAAAACTATTTGTTTTTTGCTTGACTAAATAGTGACAGAAAATGATTTTTATGTTCTCTTGCCTCAAACTAATGCTTTCGTTTTCTTTTTAATTATGTCGGTCAGATTATTCTTATTGACAAAAAAGGAAACGCGATTTACGAGCGTTAATGATCTACAGATGAAAGAGTTTATTTTCTTCACTGAGGAGAAGAAGAAGAACAGCAGCTTGAAAATAAACGATTTGAAACATTAAAAAAAAAGAAAGGTGTCCGAAAGACTACAAACCATGATGACGTTTTCAAACGAGTTAGAATGCCAATATATTTGTGCTGTTCTCGTGTATGCTTTGCAAAACAATGAACAAGAATTTAACTTTTGTTTTTCTTTCTTTTTTAAAGCAAGAATTACTCAAATCTCATCGCCGTTCGATGAGTAGTATTGGAGATAATGAGCATGAAGCGCAAAAGCGCAATTTAACTAATATCAAAGGACTTTGGCGTGATGCATTTCGAACCGTGAAAACATCGACAACATCGTCGTCAAGTGGTTCTGCTGGCGGTGGTGATGAAACACGTTCGGTAAGTATTGAACACATATCGTTTCTATACACGTCCGATGATTGAATTAAGTGACTCGAAAATCGAGAAAAAGACTTATTTCCATAATGATATGCAACTAACGAAGATCACATCCGGATCGAGACGACTCAATTAAGTCTAAACGTGCACTTAGTTCTACGCTAAACGAACAACATCTGCGTAAGAGATTTTCTGCTCTACGTAATTGAAATCAGAAAAAAATGGAGATTGCACTCTTTTGTTTCTGAAATTATATACTATCTGTTGATTTTCCTATTTTCAAAGAATGATTAAGCTATTGTTTATATGTGTGTGTGTGTGTGTGTGTGTGCGTTTTTTTCTTCTTTGAAGACTAAACAGTAATCTTTGCTTCGTTTTTTTGTCTATCATGCCATTCATTCTAGCTCGTTTTTCTTCTCGCTCTCGGTCTCTCTCTCTCTCTCTCGCTCTATCATCTCCCTATTCTTATTCGCATATATCAACTTGCAAAATGTGTCTAACAAAATCGTCTCTCATATTGCTGCCGTTCAGTAATATTTCTCCTCACATTTTTTATTCAAATACCAAGTTTCTCATCGTTTTCTTCGTCTATTTTTCTTGTTTCTCGTTGGACTAAACGAGAAAAAGAGAGAGAGAAACGTATTTTTGCCTTTTACGCTTGGTCACACGCACATCAAGTGGTCTTATTCATTAAGTCAAGATTCTTCTTCTATGAGAGATCATGTCAAATAATACTGAAATCATCGATGAGGAAGATACTGAAGTCGTTGCAACGCAAATTCAACGTCTTCATTCCACAGGTCGCATTCGTTCTCAATCATTGAAACCTCGACATTTGAAACAAGATTTTGCACGACGAAAATCCGCTGCCGATGCACCAGCAATGGTCGTAACAACGCATTCTCGTCTCGAATTATCTACGGATAATACGAAACATGAACGAGCCAATACACCACCGCCACGACGAGCTTCGGCAACGTGGGCTCAACGACGTTTTACACTCTATCCATTGGAAGACAACGAAATCAATGTCAATCAACATCGACGCATGACAACAGGTCGATTTTCGATATTCGAAACAAAATCGAACCGGCAGTTTTTAAAACAAAAACGTCCGAGTATTATATCGCAAGTTGTTGAGGTAGTTAATTAATTTCTTAACGAGTAGACATACCGTATACACGAGGAAAAAACTGAGGCGAGAAAGATAGAAAGGAGGTCTCATGTGAATTTGATTTCGTGTGCGTGTCAGAAACAGAATGAGATTCTGGCATGTTTGTATATGTCACATTTAATCATTAGAAAATTGTCAGTTTCTTTTTTTTTGTCTATGTTTTAGTCATTTGCACGGCGATTTTCTATACGAAAGAAGAAAACAAATGATTCTGAACAAGGTAAGAAGAAGAAAAACAAACTAAATGACTCAAAGCAGACTCCATAAATATTAAATATGCAAATGAAAATCGTTAATATGACGTCTTTTAGATGAGCCGATTATCGATCCAGTCTATGAAACATTAAAAGTCGCAGCTGAAACCCGAAAGAAAACGCTCGCAACTTATTTAAATCAACGGCAACAATCATTAAATAGTCAAGGTTCATCGGAGCTTGATATTCCATCATCACCGAGAGGATCTCGTCATCCCAGTCGAACCGAAGCCGAAATAGCCTCATCACTACGACCACCATTACCAAATTCACAGAATTCAGCATCATCACAAGGTAAACGTCACTCAGCAGGACAATGTGCATCGAATGCAAACACATCGTCACATTCGATAAGACATAACTCACTTGATCAAACACCCAGAAAAGGTTTTCCGAAATAACAACAGAAAAAAAATGCGGCGACATAGGCTTTTCTCATTTTGCACGTTCTCCCTCGTGTCATTTTGTTTGATATTTACATATTTGCTGTGTTGTGTGTTTGCAGATAATGCACGAATTACCAATTGTTAATAACCTGCACTGATGCAAATGTGCATTCGACTTTACCTGGTGGAACTGATCGTTTATACTCGAACGAAACAAACAAATGTACCAATTTTACTTCTCGTTCTTTTCTTTTCTTAATCTTATCAAAGTAGCCCTCGTTCTCATGTCAAATTCATGTTTATTGTACGTGTCAATGTTTTCAAAACTCTTCTGTTGTATTATAACAAAAATAATAGCGAGTGAATTTGTTGTATTCTTTCTTCTTTTTTGTTTGTTTATTTTCAAAAATTCGACGAAAATATTCATTTGATTTTACACAGTGACCGATACACAAAGACTTTCTATTTATATATTCGAATCATCATCAATCAATGGATTTTGACGAAAGAAAATAGACTAGTGATTAATATCGATCATATGTTGTTGTTTTGATACTCCATCTGTCGAATCTCTGTTTGATTAGTTGCCAGTGACTTCAACTAACAAACCGAGTTCAGCTTTCTTGTACTACTTCAGTTTGCTCTATTTTCTTTTAGTTAAATTTAACCAACAAATAAAAACAAATCCATTGACCGTTATGATCAATTTCAATTATTTACTGCACTTATTCGAGTCAGCATAGTCGAGTACATTTTCGTTCTGTGCCCTTTCCCCTCTTTACTTGAAAACATAGTCGTATGATAAAACTTTTTTCTTTCTGTGTATGTATATACGAAATGCGCATATATATAAAGCCTAGCGATTGTTTCGATAAAACGGAGAGAAGAAAAAAAGTTTTACTAGTAGGTGTGCCGCTTTATTGGTTGAAATAGAAAACGAAAACAGCAATTCAATATGGACACTGAATGTACTACCGTTACAAGTTTTGTTTTGGCACAAAAGAAGAAATATCCAGGTGCATCAGGAGAATTAACTATCCTACTCAATGCATTGTTAACAGCGATTAAAGCTTGTGCTGCAGCCGTTCGAAAAGCTGGCATTGCCAAATTGTACGTCGTAGAAAAATGAAATTGTTATTATGTATTTTTTGTTTGTTCATTCGTTTATAGATATGGTTTAGCTGGTTCATCGAATACCACTGGCGATGATCAGAAAAAATTAGATGTTTTAGCCAATGAATTATTTATTAATATGCTCAAATCATCGTATACAGTTTATGCTATGGCATCCGAAGAAAACGAGACTTTAATCGAGGTCGAAGTACCTAAACAAGTAGAGAATCGAAAACGATGTGATTTCAAATGAGAAAATATTTTAGGGTAAATATATTATATGTTTCGATCCATTGGATGGTTCATCGAATATTGACTGTCTCGTAACGTAAGAATTCAAATAATAATTGTCGCTTTTTATTGAATTTGAATTCTATAGAATTGGTTCAATTTTTGGCATTTGGAAAAAACCAGAAAATTGTGAAAAACCAATTGATGCTATCCTACAAAGTGGTGAACACGTTCGTTATGCCGGCTATGCTGTCTATGGTTCAGCATGTATGCTCGTTTTAGCATCACGTGAAGGTGTCAATGGTTTTACTCTTGATCCAGTATGACGTTGAAATTAAATAAATGCAAACGAATCTTTCTTTTTAGTCTATCGGTGAATTTATTTTAACAGCTCCGAATATGCAAATGCCGCAATATGGTACCAAAGGTGCTCAGAAAATCTACAGTATCAATGAAGGTTATGCGAAATATTGGGATAAAGCAACAACGGAATATGTTCAAGAGAAGAAATTTCCTCAAGGAAAAGAAAAACCATTCGGTAATCGTTATGTTGGTTCGATGGTTGCTGATGTTCATCGAACATTGCTCTACGGTGGTGTTTTCATGTATCCATCGACGAAAGAAGCTAAAGAAGGCAAGATTCGTGTTTTGTATGAAAGCATTCCCATGGCTTATATCGTCGAAAAAGCTGGAGGCGCATCATCAGATGGTGAAAAATCGATCTTGAAAATTCAACCGACATCGATTCATCAACGATCGCCGGTTTTTCTTGGTTATAAAGAAGAAATCGAGAAAATCGAGAAACTCTATCAAACCTATCCACGAGGAACCTGGGCACAAGAATAAACATCTTTTTTTAAATTCATATTATCTCTTTTCTTTTTTGAAATAAATACCTATCTTAGTCTATAGCGTGTGGTAAAGTGTCTTATCTTTGAATAAACAAGCTTTTATTTTTTCTTCGCTTTGTTTAAGAGTTAAACTAGTTGTGTTCTTTAGATGTAAAAGAGTGTTCACAATGAATACTCGACAAGAGACAATACCAATACCTCAATTGCCTGAGTATGCTTTCGGAGAAAAACTAGGCGCTGGAACTTATGGTAAAACTATTTCGTTCGTACGAATTTTCTCTTTCGATTTTCATTTGAATCGATTTAGGAACTGTATATAAAGCACGATTGATATCAGTAGGCAACTAAAAAGAACATTTGAATGAGCATTTTTCGGAATATTTTTAGTCGATTCAAAGTCGACCAAGTTCAGCTGCCTCGATACGTCCAATAAGTGCGCGTAGTCCGACGTTTTATGCAATTAAATGTATTAATCGTAAAGCATTGACAAAAACAACTGAAGATTTACTAGTCAATGAAATTAAAATTCTCAAAGAAATTAAACATGAAAATATTGTTGAAATGTATGATTTTCAAGTAAATACAAAGTTCGATACTTGTTCCGTTTTTTTTGTCAAGTTTTCTGTTTTTCTTGTGTCAAGTGGGATGAAAACTATATTTATATTGTAATGGAATATTGTGCTGGAGGTGATATGTCAATGTTTATACGTTCGAGACAGAAACTATCGGAATCAAATGCACGACCATTTGTTCAACAAATTGGTAAGATTTTCACCTACATCGAATTCAATAAAATTGTTGATTGATATTTCAGCGAAAGTTTTGAAATTTCTATTCGAAAAACAAATTAGTCATATGGATTTAAAGCCTGAGAATATTCTTCTAACGTCAATCGAGAGACCAGTTTTAAAAGTTGCGGGTAAATAAATTTCGTCGTATTCAAACGAAAAGTTCAACGTTTTCCGATCTCAATAGACTTCGGTGTTGCACAGCATATTGACAAGCAAGGAAGTCGAAGTATTCGAGGAACATTAATGTATATGGCGCCAGAAATACTCTCATCTCAACCGTATGATAATCGAGTTGACCTTTGGTCAATTGGAGTCATACTTTATGGTAATTGGATTTATTTCGATTTCGAATGTTGATGATTTTTGTCTTGAAGAATGTTTATTCGGTCGGCCACCTTTTTCTTTTATATCGATCGATGATCTTATTTATCAAATTCGATCGGACAAACCTATTGAAGTAAATGATACAAAAATTTAAAAGAAAAATTTCTCTAATTTTCAATCCAATAGATTCCAAACGATATTCGAATATCTGCCAATTGCAGAAATCTACTCGAAGGTTTATTACAACGTGATCCAAATCGAAGAATCAGTTTTCAAGATTTCTTTCGTCATCCTTTTATTTTCACCGATCTATCAGCTCCTATTGCTCATGCAGTAAATTATTATCTTTCCTTTTTTTACTCACAAGAGAAGAAAAAAACTTATTATGCATTCATTCAGGATGAACTTTATCAAAAATCAATCTCATTGGAACAAACCGGAGATTTACAACAAGCACTTGACTGTCGAATTCAAGCATTAGATGAATATGCTTTAATTATTAAAAGTGATTGAATTCGATTGATTATTTGTCTTTCATATGTTTTGTTTTGATATCAATTCTAGCTGATGATGATTCAAGTCGAAGACGATCATTACGAACAAAAGTCAATCAAGGTGTAATGGCAGCTGAGAATTTAAAAAGACGAATGAAAGAGACATCTCCATCACCAACGATAAATACAGAATCGAGACCTAGTTTATTACCATCACCAACATTAAATTCACACGATGATCGTAATCGACTAAATAATAAATATACTTTCCTTGTGTTGATTTCATTTGTATTTAGTTGTTTTAAATAATGATAAAATTCTTTTTGATGCTTATCAACATTGTTTAAATGGAAATCAATTGGTAAAATACGAAATTTCTCAATAATTAAAAAACAAACATAGTTTTTTTTTTTATTATAGATGAATGAATTTCATTTTCCTCGAGCATGTGAAGAATATGAAACAGGTTTATCCGCCATGCTTCAAGCAGCTCGAAGTTTGTTTTAACAAAATATTTTAATCGATCTATTATTATTATTATTGTTGTTGTTTTCAGCGGAAAGTGATTCATCGAAGGTGAAAATCTTGCATAATGTGGTAATAAGACTTTCAATCTGTGATTTTCTCTTTAATTTCTGTTTCGTTCTTCTATTAAGATATCACATTATCTAACCAAAGCCGAAACATGTAAAAAACGAATCGAAAGTCAACGATTAGATCGTGCCATAGCCAAGATCAAAGAAGATACAGTTGAAAATGAAAGCTCGACTGCCGATGAATTGATAAATAGTGACGACAAAAAAACAAATCATTCACTCGCACCACAAAGTTGTCGTATGCAGTAAAAAACTCGATTCTTTTTATTGATATTATGTGTCTATGTAATTTTTAAAAACAAAAGCAAATATTAATTCGAAATCATTTGTTCAAGTTCTTTGACTAATTTTTTATATGATTCAATCAATTGATTAATATCATTCTCGTGTTCATATTTTTGGAGAATAGTTTGAATCGCAATCATCGAATTAATAGATTCGATTCGATACCAAAGAAAACCATTTCGTGCTAGACGATAATGAAAAGTTTTATCTAACTGATTTAAATTGTAAAGTAAAGACGAATGAGAAAGTTTCTCACAAAGATTCAGAGAACATCGAAACAGGTGACCCTCACGAACAAGACCTAAATTCGATTTCTTTCCTGATGGATTACTATTCGTTTGACAGGATAGTTCAGTCTGAGACCATTTATCACAGTTGATAACTCGTGCACAAACCACACTCAAACGGTTCATGTCTTGTCGCTTTGGCAAACAACCAGAATCAAATGATTCAACAGATAAAAACGCTGATTCATAACTATTTATATCCACAACAAATACATCAGGAGTACGAACTAAGACAATTCCAAGAACTAAATCATTCTGTTTCGGTTCATAGATACGTAAAATCGATTTCGACATTCTTCCATGATGATGATAAACTGCTGATGATTGACCATCATTCTCTCCTGGTAGAACATATCGATGTTTTTCCGTTGATGTCATTCAATATATATATATCTACAAATATCCAACTATTATTAATATTGTTGTTTTCTCTAAGAACAATTGCAACAAAAATTAGATACATACGTATATTTATATATATATATTTACTATCTAGAAAATAATTTGTTTATACAAGATGAATATGAAGAAAAAGAATAACAATAATACATAGTAGAGAATAGAGAGAAAAAATAGGTTGTATATATGCAAAAGAGATGAGTTTGTTCTTGAGAAAAACGGATTTGCTTGTTTGTTTTCGTTTTTATTTGCTTTCCGATCGACATTTCTCACAAAACCATTTGCCTTTGGGTTCTTCTTCTAATTTCACACAAGCAAAATGAAACCATTCGATTTGACATTGAGGATTATCACATGCAATCATTCGTCCAAATGAAACTTGATTACAAATACAATATTTCGGTTCATAGGGATCAATAGGAAACATATCTAGGCCAACAGGTTCGATTTTAGCTAGTTCTTGGTGATGTTGATCTTTCTTTTTCATTGATGTTTGATTTTGTACTTGATTCAATGGTTTCGATAGTTTCTTTCGTTTTTTATTATTCGAATCTTTGTCATCATCGATTGAATTTGCTCGTTTTTTCTTTCGATTATTTGTCGGTGGTTTAATTGGCTGATTGGCAAGTTCTTCTAAGACATCGTCTAAACGTCGAATATGTTTTTCGACCATTTCATAAGCTTGATTAGCTAATGTAATCTTTTCATCAGCATGTAACAAACGTTTCGATTGAAGATCATTTAATGTTTGAATTAACTGATATTTATCATCGATCGATTGACTTTGCTGATAAACTTGTCCAATATTTGCACATTCACTTTTTAATGTCAAACTTTTTTGATCTAATTCACGTAATAAACGAAGATTTCGACTGAGATCAATCGGTAGACTTTCAAGAGATTCAATAAATTCCTCGAAATCCATACTATCTAGAAAGAAACCAAATAATCATTGCACGCACACACACATATCTATCAATCAATCAATTTCAAATCAAAAATAAATAAATAAAAAAATTTTTGAAAAAAGTTTAAAAAAAGAACGGTTCTTGATTAATTTCGTCGTCGCTGAAGTTTTTCTAATTCAGATTCATATTTTGTTCGACAATTTAAATGAACAATTCGATTATTTGGAAATCTCACAACGGCTTGTATTGCACTAAATGGCTGTTTACATTCACGTCGTGCGCATTGTGTATCGGCATCGATTGTAAACGAATTATTTTCGGTTGCTATTCGATTCGATTGTGAACGAAGTAATTTCAAGAAGAGCAGATTACGTTCCAATTGTGAAGTACGTTTATTAATTGAACATGTTTGAATTGAATGTTGAATAAAATCTGTCATTTTATTTAATTTCATTTGACCGGGTAGAATTTCAAGGATTTGTACAGGATCAAGACGTTCAGTTGCATTATTAATAATTCGAAGGATTTCTCTGAGACTACTTTCACTTGTATTACCATCGACAGTTTGTTTCAAAAGATATTCAATTAATTGACGATAGAGTGCTCGTCCGAGAACAGTTTTACCGGTTAAATAAATCGTTTCACAATATCGTTCAGCATCCATGAAAAATCCATTTTTAAGAAACATATCAAGCGCTTCTTCATGTTTACCTAATTTACCGAGTACAACACCGTAGTGCAAACTAAATAAACGTTCATTGGATGAATTATTTTGTTCATGAAGAAAATACGCTTGTAATTTATCGAAATCACATTTACAATTATTATTCAATAGGAAATATTTCAATTTGCTATCGCATTCTTCTTTTTGTGCTTTAACTTGAGCGTAGTTTGCGGATTGTCGATTCTCACTCGATGTATACGATGCCATCATATCATTATCTTCGAAAGTACTTTGTGTTGAATCAGGATTTTGTAAGATTTGTTTCATCTGAGTAGATAAATGTTTAAGTCGGTCACAATACGCGAAAACAAGACGATTATGTATATCACGTTGTTTAGGGCCTAGTTCAGGTTTAAGACAAATAGTTTCGAAATATTTAATAGCAAAATCTTCGTTGATAGGCTTGAGGAAATTGTAAACATCGCTCGGTTCGAGTTTGATCGTTTTGGTAGCTGATGCGTCTAAGGATACTGATGGAGTTGGTGGTGTTGGTTCACCGGTAAATAGAATAAGAATATCATGAATAAGATCTTCATCACGTTTGCCTTTGAATGCTCTTTGAATGACAGGTTTAATGTATTGAAAAACCAATTGTATATTATCGTTATTTAATTTGCTGAGATATTCTATGATATTATCATCGGAAGCTAAATCTCCTGTTCGTGTGATGAGTTCGAGTGCTTCTTTGTGACGATTTTGTTTTTCGAAAAATGAAACTAATTCCGATCGAAGACGATGTTTGTTCAATTCTTTTTCGACTTCACTTGGTAAACAAGTATTGTCTTGACGTAAGAGTGCTTTAGCAAGTGTATTGTTACCATCGGTTAAATAGGCTTTGAGTAGAGCTGTTTCGACGATAACTAATAAATCCCGAACAGGACGAAGAATGAGTCGATTTTGAACAAGAGATTGAACCTAAAAAGATAAGATTGAGAAGAATTTTGCGTGGTTTGTTTTTGTCTCGTTTGTAATTACTTCGAGAAATGCATCGGGTGAACGTCGAAAAATCATTTGAAAAATTCGTCGAACTTCAGTTAAATATGTTTGAAGTTGACGGAGAGCTTTTTCAAATGTAATTCCAAGAAATTCAGCTGGTTCAGCAAAATGTCGATGTTGTTTGACGAATGTTTGAAATTCTTGATAAGATTTCGGCAGCCAATCTTCAATTGCAAATGGTTTAAATAGCGCAACGATTTCAGCCGGATCTGTTATGAAATTATTGAAATAAATACAAGCGTCTTCGAATTTTTGCTTATGAAACAATTGAAAAGCTAACATCGTTCCAACACGATAGTATTCCGACCAGAGAGCAGCATCGTTCAATGCTTGACGAGTCGAATCAGTCAGCGAACTGTGACGAGACGATTCAAGAAGAGAAAGTCCACGTTGTAGAGGAACACTCGATGTTGCCTAAATAATAGAAATAAATGAGTTTCGATGAATAAAAACGCATACATTAGAATCAAATGCAAATGCTTTCGGCATTGTTGTCGTATCTAAACCACCCAATGCATTGCCATCAGTCGTTCGAACTTGTTCATAAGTCAATTGAGCTGATGCAGTGATTTTGAGTAGAGCTCGAATTAATGTCACGGCTAGATCGTATCGATACATGCCGATGTAATTCTGCAATTGAATATTGGCAGGTATCAGTTCGAGCAGGACAACGTCGGTTGGTGTTGCCGCATAGATTCGTTCTGTAACTGTGTCCATCCACAATCGACATTTACTTGCAGGCGAGTTCGTTTTTTGCATGATGCGCTGTACCGGTGCACTTTCTTCACCATTAAATGTACAAACATCGATCGATTGCGGCATGAGTGCTAAGACATAGGGACTCGATTGAACAACTGCAGTTGGAATATCTTTCCATTGAATAGCAATTTTATAGATTGGCTCGAATTCGGAATTGAGAAAGATCGTGTCGTAATCCATTTGAATACACCATTCAGTTCGATTTTGAAGGCAAGTTATCATCGGTTCGGTTGCCCTGGTAAATGTAAATTCTTTGAGTTGCATACCAGTATCTAAACTCATGAGAACATAGGATTTCTTATAGCCAATAAAGATTTTATTCGTTGAAAATGCGATGGCACGTGGTGCGTCATACAATTCGAAACCACCACGAAGATCTTTATTTTCTTCGATACGTTTCTTTTGCGGATACCAATGATAGAAAACCAGGGAATGTTTTTTAAGTGCAACACAAATTCGTAGTTTATCAGGCACGACAATAGGTGATGTTTGAGCGGGTGGCTCGTACCATGTTGAAAATAATGTTACATTTGAGGCTGGTATTGTTGTGATTTCAGCAAGTGAATCAATATCAAGTATAGTGACAATACCATCGCCTAATAACAAGGCTATTTTCATATTGGGAATTGTTTGTAATTGTGTAACGGTTTTTTTGGTGAGTTTAATTACTTTAAGTAAACGAATCGATGATGCAATCGAAATCGTTGTCGATGGAATTTCATAGGAAACTAATAGCATGCCTTGTTTTTCTTGTGTGCCTTTACCACAAATTAAAACGATATCACCGTTGGATGCGAATAATTCGGCAGATAATTTGAAATCTCGAATAATGGGTCTCATTTGAAATGCTTGAAAATCATCTGTGACATCATTCGTAGCTATTGATGGCGATGATGACGACGATGCTGTCGTCGTTGTGAATGTACGCATTGACCGCGCCGGAGAAGAAGACATCTGAAATAAACAATTCACTTGTCTATTATGAAAATTTCAAAAAGAAGAGAAAGAACAACGGGGAAAAAAAGGCATTTTTCATCATGATTGTTGATTGATTTTTTCAAAAAATTCTTCATTTGTTTGCATCAAATGAATAAGTATATCACGTAAATGATCACGAGTATTCGTTGTTGTTGAACCAACATTAGCAAATGCTGATGGTGGAACAAGATTCACAGGCACATTCTCGGAACTGTTCAATGATGATGTCGATTTGAGCATCGTTTGTTTAGCACGTTTAATAAACATATGAAATCGTTGACATTCATTTTCATTCGAAAAATGAATTGAATAGATTTGATATTGATTATTTTGAGTAATTTCAAAGCAAAGACAACATTTCGATGTTTGTTCACGATAATCAACATGAAGATCTTGAAGAAAATATTTCATTTTATTAATTACAGTGAAGGCAAATGATGAACGTAGTTGATTGTTGATTATCAATTGTTTTTCGTATCCAAATAGGCTGCCTTCGATAAACGGTTGATTCTCCCAACACATCACAGTGGAATTATAGCGAAAGACTTTGACATGATAAATGTATTCGTACAAACGTTTCGCATTGGAATCATGTTGAAGAAGAATTTGACTGAGTTTGAGTTGAATTTGTGATGATGTTGACGCTGAATTCGGATGTAAGATCGGTGTCGACATCGGACAGAAACAAAAACTAGATTATTTGACGACTAAATTCTCGTCGTCGAATCGAATCACAGAGTAAAATTTCTCAAAAACAACAAAAATCTATTCTTTGTCGATGAGTATTTACTATCGTTCAAATCTGTTTGGTCATGTCAATGGCCATTAACATACAATTTGTGACATCGACGTAGATGTCGTTAGTGATTATGATTGTTTTTTTATTTTCGTTAACAAATAGTCAATTGACTAATGACAAAATGAAGCGAACTAACAAGTCTGCCACTGTCTGAATGTGGTGTGCCACCGAATGGTTCGAATGTGACTTGATCGAGATGTTTCCATCCGAAAACAATTCGTTGAGGTTTACCGAAAAGAAGCGTAATCGTACAACGATTGATTTCATTTGAATTTCGATATCCTTTGACAGTCAATTGTAGATTATCATTCCAAGCTGCGTAAATTGTCAATGAAACCAATGCAAATGTTTCATTCGAATGAAGACAATTGATTTCAGATTCTTTACTTGACCAAACGATGTACGGGCAAACATCAGGTTTACATGCAGCAATATATCCACTATTGGGATATTTTTTTAATGCATGTGTTTTATCAATATAACGGAATTGAATCCAATGAAGACCTTTGTAAATATCCGGAAATGGAGTTGACTCAGTGACATAAGGAAGATCAGTAAACATGACATTTGTTATAATACAATCTAGAATCAACGATCGATTCTGATAATTAACAAATAAAGCCAGAATAGAGAATGACTTACTAAGCATTAATCGCATTTCTTTACATTCATCTCGAACTTGTCGAAATTGTTCTTTGATACATTTACTTTCCGTATGCCGATTCGATGCATCACCTCGTCGATATGATAATTTACACTCATCACATGTTAATTCAATCAATGAGCATTCGTTCAAATGATTCGAATAATCTTTTCTCAATAATTGCAATCGACATCCTGAACATTGTCGAAGTTGATATTCACAATTACTTTCATGTTTATCAAGTGCTTCATACGGAATAATCTAGAAAGAAAGAAAAAAAAGTCACCATCCAATTTCATTTCATATCTAATCACCTGTTGACAACCATTCGATCGATAGCTACAGATGATTTGCAACTGACTTAAGAGTTTGGCTGTTAACGGTGGACATCGTCGTTCAACGAACGGTTCACATTGATTTGGACATCGAGTCGGATTTTTCGCAAGCCATTGATGAATACATGATGAACAAAACGGTGTTTCGCATGTTTGACAAGCAACAGGTTTCCATAAGACTTTTTGACAAATCAAACATTCAAGATGATCGAGATTTGCTGCTGATTGACCACAAATACGATCCGAAGAAAGATCTGGCTCGTTCGCCGTCGTCATTATATTCAAGTTCCCAATTTTTTTTCTCTTTTTGTAATTTTATTCTTTTTATGCCGATTCATGTTCTGAAACCTTTAAATTACTTTTCTTTTTTATTAAATAAATATTATCAGACAGACATAGATTTAATTATCTCGACAAAAGAAATCCGAATCTATCGAAGTTTTGTTTGTGCGTTAGCTAATAACGGTATTTTATAATCAAGAAAATCGATGTTCATCGTAAATTTCTCTCGTAAATCGATTTTCTTATCTAATAATTCATTCGTTGTTGGTTGATCAGTCCATTGAGTCAATGGATGATATGTAATCGATTGAGATGCATCATCATTCGATAGAAGTTTCTCTTCAGCTGAAAGTAACGAACCACGTCGTGGTAATGGAGCTTCGATTTTCACTGGTTTGATGGGCAGATGTGACTAAAAATGACGAAATAATCGCACTGTTGATTGACGTTAGGACATACCAAATTGAGATTTGTCGGTTTTTGGTTTTTGGTTTTCGATTTTCGGCGATTTCGTACTTGTTGATTGTCTTTCTTCTTACTTTTACTTTCATAAGCTGTACGAACAGCATTGAATACTTGTGGCGAACTGAAATCAGCCGCTAAATCGAGAAGATTTCGTTCTAAAATCAATTCAAATTCAACATCATTCGATTCTGATAAAAGAGCCTACGTGTGATATTTTCATGACGAACATTCGCACGTTTTTCAAGAAGATATTCGATAACATCCAATGCTGAGCTTTCAATAGCACGACTCAATGGCGTGGCTGATGTTATCGATTCATGATTGACTTTTGCACCAGCATTGATCAATGCACGAACAACACCTAATTGTCCTGAATGAGCAGCATGATGCAATGCTGTCCATTTGAATTGATCTTCAAGATGAACATTCGCACTTGATTGACAATAAAAAACAAAGAAAATTATCGATTGAGACATCCGTCGATTTATTTACCCGCATTGAAGAAGAAATTCTGTTGTTTCTAAATCGCCATTGGCAGCAGCGATCATCAAAGGTGTTTTATAGTATTTATCTCGAATGTCTACGGATACTCCTGATTTAAACGCATCGAGAAGCGTATGCAGATCACCACGATGAGCTTCATTAGAACGACAATCAAACTGTTCATTTCGTTTTCAAAAAATGAATTTATCTACCTGCATTATTAATGTGTACGTATTCAGGTTGAGTTTGATCCAAATAATAAACCGAATCATCGTTGAGGATATGTTTAGGAATGTGATCTCGATCGAATCGATTTCGATCCGTAATAAATTGATGTTTTTTCACATAGACTACCGGTGGATTTCCTTTGGCTGTTCGTGGTCCTTCATCTCGTGTTGCAATCGGCAAAGGAACTTGTTTTTTTGTTTTCTTTCTCTTTTGTTTCTTTTTTTTCGTCGTTGGTTTTTGAAGAAATGCCTTTTCGATGAACAATTTGCCAGTGAGAAACTTCTGATAATCGATTTCATTTGGATCAGTTTCATGTTGAACAATCAAATCATTTAAATCTTCCGATGTTATCTGAATAAAACCTTCGTCATGAATAATTCGTCGAAAATCATTCGATGTTATTCGATGAGTATCGCTATTTTCGACTTGTTGAAATCGACGACGAAGTCGATCTGATCGTTCTTTTAACCAATCGTAGAGTTGTATTTTATAGTCACGATTAGGATTCGATTTTGTCGATGTAATCGATCGTTGATAATGTTTCTTGTCAGCTAAACGAATAGCTTTTCTTGCATTTTTATTTTTCAATATCTTGGCAATTTTAATTGGCAATTGATTATCGATATTTTTCGTTTTTGTTGAAGCACCACGTTGAATTAGAAATTTTATTGCTTTGCCTTGATTTAGCCGAGCAGCTAGATGAACAGGCGTGTTCAATGTTTGATCGGCAAGATCGAAACGTGCGTTATAAGCTGAGAGAATAGGTAGTAACTAGAAATTCATTTCTAAAATCATGCTACTGGATATAAGGAAATAAGTCTTACTTCGAATATCTTCGAAGTTATCGCTGCATGAGCCGGTGTTTGTTGTTGAGAATCTCGTGCGTTGACATTTGCACCTCGTTGCAAAAGTTCACGTACAACACTGATTAAACCAGATGCGCAAGCAGCATGCAATGCTGTTCGACCTGTTTCCTAAGAACATTCTCATTAAAACACGAACAATTTTTCGTTATTTTCATTCTACTTTATCAATCACATTAACATCAGCTCCACGTTCGATTAACATCAAACAAAGTTTCTCGGCACTTAAACCGTTTTCACACGCAGCTATGAGCAACGGTTTGCCCTTGGCTGTTGTTCCATTGATATCACACGTTCGTTTCGATAGAAGCAATGAAAAACATTCCTGTTGTCGATTGGTACCATCAGACAAACAAGCAAAAAGAATATCTATCTATCTAATCGAGATCAAAAACAGACTTCGATCGATATTATCAACTACCGTTTCCGTCAAGATCATGTATATCTATTCTTGCATTTGCATCAAGTAACGTTACTAATGATTCAACAAAACCTTGTCGAGCAGCGTGTATCAAAGGTGTTCGAGACTAAGACGAAAAAAGAATCAATTGAATTTGTCGAATATTAATACATATCATATGTTCGCACTTGAAAATCAGTTATATCGGGATTTGCACCGAGATCGAGAAGGAATTTAATCATTATCTCATCATTATTCTTCACAGCAGCGAGCAAAGGTGTTTGACCTAAGAATTTCAAAAACAAAACGAAACGAAAATCGTTTGTTTGAATATCATCAAACCATCAGTTGGATCACTCGAATTGACTATTCCTTTAGCACCTTTTTCGCAAATACGTTTGACTTGATCATAATCACATGTGCGTACAGCATACAGAAGTTTTTTAATTTGTGCTAACTCGATTTGACTATGTGCAATAACCATGTGAACAATCGAACGCGCTCGAACTTATTGATAAATAATGAGGTCAATTTTATTGAGAAGAAAATTCTAATAAATATTTAACATTCTTCAAAAATAGTTTCAAGATCAGGTTTTTGAAGGCAACTTATTCGTCGGAAATAGATCAACGATGATGATTTAACAGAGATTTTCAGTGATTTCGGCAAAGGTCGATAACGTCTCTTGCGAATAAACGATCCGGGAAAATCATGTTTTCTCATATCCATAATAAGAACTAAACTCGAAAAAAATATCGTAAGAAAAATACAAATATTCGCCAGGATTTCTTTTAAAGTAACATCGATCGATTGAGAATATCTTTGATGAGTTCGAAAAATGTAAGTACAAAATTTTGGCTGATTGAATTCAGATGGTACAGTCGATCGACATCTGTTGTTAATAAATTGATTTCTATTTATTAAGTACAAATCATTGATTGATCTCGAATGATCGTCTAAAACATAACATATTGATAAACATCAAAATATGACGCAGTTTGACTTAATATATTACGTCTTTTAACTAAACCATATCGAATCAATTTCGATGCGTTCATATCATTTCGTAGGAAGTCTATCGATTGATTTTGATTGTTACAGAATGTTGAATTTGACATGTTGGCATTCATTTCATATAAACACCTGAAATATTTATTGAAAATAATCTGATTTCACGAAAAAAAAACAAGATCGATTTACATGATAAATATGAAATAGAATAGAAATCTATTTGAATACTTGTTAAGATTCAGCATTGATTTTTTTCATTTAACATATTCTTGTCGTTGTTGAGAAATGGTAGAAAATATCTCTCTATCTATCCTTTTCCGAGACAATAGAGTAAACAACTGATGTCATCACGTTCTTATCTCTTTCTCTTTCTCCATTAAGTTATGATTGACAACGTCAAGTAATTCCGTTGTTTTCATTTACCTTCTAAATTTATTTATTTTTAATGCTAAATATGAGAGATTGAAGATCTAGTAGATATGGATAAACTAACGTCAGAAAATAAAAGCACACAACACTTAAAATGAGAATAGTTCGGTGAAATTGTTCGACGAGTATTTAAGGAGCTGTTGCTGCTTTTTTCAATGTTGCAGATGAGCTTGATTTTGTAGCGCCAGCTGACGAACTTTTACCTCCAGCGGTTGATGAGCCTGCATTTGAACGTGAAACATTAGTCTATAACAAACAAAAAGATGAAGTGATTTTTCTAAAGTTACTCATGTGCTTACTTTTGTACTCGTCTGGCTTTGTTCGAGACTAGCTCCTTTTGTCTTGAATAAAAACGCATTGATATGCGGTAAAACACCACCTAAATTTTTCAAATAAAATCTTCAAAACATAATCGAATTGTTTTTCAATTACCTTGTGGGATGGTAACACCGTGAAGAAGCTAAAGAAAACATTTATCATTGATATTTGTATATTGAATATATGTACGTATCTACCTTTTTCAATTCTTCATCGATACTAACAGCCAAAAATACATGTCGAGCATTGACACGTTGTTTTTTATGATCTTTAGCTGCATTACCTGATAATTCAAGAACTTCAGCAGTTAAATATTCAATCTAAGAAGAAAGCATCATATTTTAATCAATGCTATGCTTTTTGTTACGAACCACAGCTGCTGTATAAACAGCTGCGCCCATGGTAACACGACTTTTGGGTGTTGATTTTTTGATATATCGATGAAAACGTGGTACAGAAAAAAGTACACCTTTGAAAATATAAAATGACCGTGTCTAGAAAAGTATATTTTCATATTGAACTCTACCAGCACGAGCCGATTTCGATTTACGATTGCCACCTTTACGACTGGCTCGTGGTGTCGATGTTGCTGTTGTTGTTGTTGATGCTGTTGTTCCTTGTGAAACCATTATTTTATTTTTAATTTCGACAAAAAAAACAAAGAATTAAGTCGTTATTTCTTTTCTATCTAAATTAAAATTGAATTAGAAAAAAAAACTTTGATAGAATGAAGTCGCTCATTTGCATTTTTAGTTTTATATTCATTCTAAAAAATAATATGAATTTATTCAACAGAACATAAAAAATGATGGTAGAAAAAAACCATATTGTGGTTTTATGGGAAAAAATATTTTTTTACTCAATAAATGACATTCAGGAAAGAAAAAAACAAGCTACGATGCGTATCAACACATCTACCTGCTTTAATAAACTGAACTAAAGCCTCCATTACAAAAAAAACATGTCATTTTCTATATGCTTGATATTAGCTTTCAGCGCCACTAGCGCCGTTTTTTTTGACACATGGTATAGGAAGTAGGTACTCGAAAATTGATGAAAGCGAAACAATTTATTCAAGGTTTGAATTCACTTCAGGCAAAGCAAAATTCTATGAAGGTCGAATATTCTTTGATATCATCAAAGTGTTGAGAGTATGTTTTTAATATAAATTAACTTTTAGCTTTGATATATAGATAAGATGAAATCATACGATCTTTTGAATATAAATCACGGCGTAATAAGAGATCTTTTATTATTATTACTCTCATATTATACTCGAGTATCTAACCTATATAAGGAAACTAGAAGAGAAAACAAGTCGAAAGAAGCTTGAGTATGTTTTATTACCAAAGCTTACGGGCAATAAGCTTATGAGAGAGAATATATTCTCATGAACAGATAATAGTACTCATATTCTTCAATAGACGACACACTGAAACATAATGTCTTCAGATATAGTTGAATATCTTAAACACATAACAAATCAAAGCAATATCTATGGAGGTTTTATTGTTTTCTGTCTTGGTATGATTGGAAATATCTTCAATATTATCATTTTCACATCTCTGAAAACATTTCGTGAAACATCAGCTGCTTTCTATATGAATATTACATCGTTTTTCAATCTATTTCAATTGGTTGTTGGTCTACTCTCGCGTATTATGATCACTGGTTACAACATTGATCCAACAAAAACATCATCATTTATTTGCAAAGCTCGTCAATATATTGTAATCACAACGATGTTGAGTATCTTCACGTGCATGTGCTTTGCCGTAATTGATCAGTTTTTCTCAATGACTGAACGTTGGCGTCATTATTGTAATGTCAAAACTGCTGGTCGTTTAGTAATGATCGCAATTGTCGTCTGGTGTTTGCATGGCATACCGATTTTGCTCTATCAAGATTTGACTCCACCGGAAGGTACCGGGCCAAAGACTTGTGGATTTACCAATTTCGGTTACTGGGCCTATTACACAAGAGTTTTATTTCCTTTCTTTCTTGGGTTAGTACCATTACTCACTCGGATTATATTTGGTCTATTAGCATTTATCAATGCTCGACGCATGCAAAGTCGTCGAATACCAATTGTTCGATTAGAACGAGACAAACAATTAACAACAATGGTAAATTTCTTGATTTGATAATTTCTGATGATTTGTTTTTATTTTATTCGAAATAGGTTTTACTCGAAGTAGCTGCTAGTGTTTTCTTCACATTACCGTACACTTTCTACAATCACTTTTATTCATATGCAGTTAGTTTTCCAACTCCAATTAGTAGTGCAGAAAATCAATTGATTATAGCTATTACACGTATTATATTCTATGGGAATTTTTCAGTGAGTAAACTGCAAATGTGAACTATTTTTTGTTTGTATGATTATGATTTTAGGTGTCATTTTATATTTATTATTGTGCTTCGTCGAGATTTCGTAAACAATTCTCGTATGTTTTCTTCGACATTCATTTAACACGATGGTGTCAAAAATTCAATCAGCACAATGAAAATCGAGTTGATCCGGCAATATCCATCCGTTTTCAGCGTCGATCATTGAACAATCCAACTGTTAGCTAAGAAAACAAATGACTGTCTTAGTGTTTTTGTTCAAATAAAAATCATCTCTAAAAAACTTTCTTTATAGTTTACGTTTAATTAAATATCGGCTTGTTTTTACATCAGAATTCCACTGTTTTTCCGACATTCCATAGACGCATGCATAATGAAAAAATATTCTAATCAAGTTCATTAACTTTTTATTAATTAGAACGTCATGAAATTTTATCCTCGAACTGAATTTGAACTCAGAGAAACTTGTAAATTGAGATAACGTTTCAGTTTTGATTAACACACATATATACTGATAGTCACACAAGTTTATTAGCTCATTATTGAACTGCGTAAAACACATAATCTTTATCGTAGCATGATGTTCTTTTAAGTTGACTAAATTTTGTTCCACTTAAATAAATTATTCTCCGAGAAAATTATAATGCTTCCGTCGGATCCGCATACATTTACAAGTTTTGCGCTCGTTTAATTATTATATTTTCTCTTTGTCGCTCTTTTGTAGATAACCTAAGTTCACTAGACGTTTATTACATAACTATTCGGATTATGGCTTTTGAAACGGTTGCAACATTCAAACTAATGACAAATCAAAGTAATATCTATGGAGGTTTTATTGTTTTCTGTCTTGGTATGATTGGAAATATCTTCAATATTATCATTTTCACATCTCTGAAAACATTTCGTGAAACATCAGCTGCTTTCTATATGAATATTACATCGTTTTTCAATCTATTTCAATTGGTTGTTGGTCTACTCTCGCGTATTATGATCACTGGTTACAACATTGATCCAACAAAAACATCATCATTTATTTGCAAAGCTCGTCAATATATTGTAATCACAACGATGTTGAGTATCTTCACGTGCATGTGCTTTGCCGTAATTGATCAGTTTTTCTCAATGACTGAACGTTGGCGTCATTATTGTAATGTCAAAACTGCTGGTCGTTTAGTAATGATCGCAATTGTCGTCTGGTGTTTGCATGGCATACCGATTTTGCTCTATCAAGATTTGACTCCACCGGAAGGTACCGGGCCAAAGACTTGTGGATTTACCAATTTCGGTTACTGGGCCTATTACACAAGAGTTTTATTTCCTTTCTTTCTTGGGTTAGTACCATTACTCACTCGGATTATATTTGGTCTATTAGCATTTATCAATGCTCGACGCATGCAAAGTCGTCGAATACCAATTGTTCGATTAGAACGAGACAAACAATTAACAACAATGGTAAATTTCTTGATTTGATAATTTCTGATGATTTGTTTTTATTTTATTCGAAATAGGTTTTAATTGAAGTTGTGATCGATTTTATTCTCATTTTTCCGTACACTGCGTACAATCATTTCTATTTCTATTCGAGAGCCTTTACAGATCCCGTTGAATATGAAAAAAATCAAATGATTATAGCTACAACACGAATTGGATTTTACGCAACTTTTGCTGTAAGTTGATTAGTCCATTTAAAAATATCAGTTCTTAATAAATGATAATCTTAGATTTCGTTCTACATTTACTATTGTGTATCATCACGTTTTCGAAGACAATTCTATTATGTTCTTGTTGATGTTCATATAAAACGTTGTCATCAACGTGTTCATCGTCTTACCAACAATCACGTTTGTCCGGAAACTATATCATAGACTTAAATTGGCATCATGAATATAAAAGACATAAATGTTGTTTTTATTTAGGAATATCTTCAAGATATTTCATTAATTATATTTATTTTCAAGATATCAAAAAAATAAGAATAAGAATAATTCTTTATAAACAGAAATCGATTGTTTTTACATTCAATAGTCGTGGAACATATTTACTTGTAACGAAAAAAGAAAAGAAAAGAAAAGAAAAATGTAGTACACAGATAAGTCAATGGATTAAGTTGATAGTTCGTACGATGCTGTAGAATAAGAAGATGTGACATCGACTAATTTCGTTAAATATTTCCGTAGAGAATCGATTAACGTTAATTGAGCAGTGGCCAAAGAACTATTGATTAGATATTGAGGTAGCCAACCCTAAGAAAATAACAACAAAAAAGGTGAATTTAATTTCATATTTGCAACTAATGGTAACTATACTTTTAAATCGACGTTAAGTAACCAAGTAAATCGACTCGTTGTATCGTCGATTTTTTCGAGAATATATGCTGTTGGACCGTTTTCTCCTCTATGTTTATAGAAAACAATCAAAATCATGATCGAAGAATGTCGTTCAAAATGTCTTACCGAACACAGCTAAAAAGGAAGAAAAAGATTCGATTTAAAAAATAAAGATTTCAACGAATTTTTACTTGTCTTTCGCGGGCATTTTCGAATAGTTACAAGCTTGTGCCGCTAGTATTGCAGTATCATCGATAAATCGACGTGTTGTGATGTTCACAAAATCTCGTTTTGCGATAATGCCTTGTGCTTGTTCATTTGTTAATTGATATCTAAAGATAAAGTTTGTTTTTTTGTTGTTCATAAATCGAAGTTTTATCTACGCAATGTATAAATCATGATGAATAACTTCGAGAATCTAATAGAAAAAGACAAGAATAAATTCAATTGGAAGAATCGATTCGATGTTTTACTCGGCAATCATTGATAGTTGGATTCCATTTCGACATATCTTCTTGTCGATCGAATAATAACTCAACTAGATCATCACGAGACGCAGGAAGAAGACCCTGAACAAACGAAAATCGATGATCGAAACGGTTGTTTTTTGTTTGTTTCTACCGTCAATCGAAAAACTTTCCCCAATTCTTTGTATGTTTTTGTTTGTACGACGTCGTTGCCGTCGGTACTTTTCGCTTCTTGTGACCAAGAGCTATTATCTTGAAAGATTTTCCAAACTTTATCAATAATTTCGTCAGCTTGACTTTCGTAATCATTTTCATTGTCTTCAACAAATGACATCGGCGTACCTAACATCGATTGAGACATATTCGATTCCGATCCACCTCTTCGTCGAGTATCACGAAATGATCCCTCATTATCACTGTCTAGAATTCAACAAAACAAAGTCCAAGAAATCCGTTTGAATCAACAATTGTCATTCGTACTATCAGCTGAGGGCACAGGAGAGTAAAACGATTGCCGAGGGTCATTCGGCAGATCGATTGAATGATAATGATCGCCATATGAATCTGGTGATGGTGAACGACTTGTATTCGAACGTAATAATGGACGGCGTTCATTACTCAACACTATGAAATAGATTGAAATTAAGTTTGTTTTTTTTGTTTCTAAAATTTTCTCTTTCGTCATACAAGCTTCGCGTAATCGACGTTCATGTGGAATAACACGATAACTAAACGCGAACAGTTATTTCCTCTTTCAAGTATAAATAGAAAAATTCTACTCAAAGAACCAGATTTCTACCCACGCCAAAATAAATGAAACAATCAGAATACTGTAATCTGTAAAACCTCGATCAGATTGTGAAATCTAAGTCATTGAAAAAACAAAATTGGAATTTGTTTTTTTTGTCTTCTTTTCAATTACATACAGTGAGTACACAGGTTTTTGCAATGATACCACCTGTTGATCCAAGCGTCGTAAACTAAATGTATTCAAGAAAAAAAATTAAGAATAATCCTCTCCATATCCGCTTACTTACTTACAGCTACAGTTGCCCAATGTGACCATTTTATGATCGCATACGAGACCATTAACATCACAAATCTCAGTACTGATAAACCCTTTTGAATTTGAACGAAAGAATATTTAAACAAAAAAAAATATTCCTTTCAAAGATTAGAAACGTACAACTACATCCATTAATGATGTTAGATGATCATAATGAACCAGATCATCCATGAATGCTTGGACAATTGTTTTACCTTTAATCTTAAAACCACACGATTTTCAAAGTTTATTTTTTCGTGTGAATAAAATGTCAAACTTGTTCATAAATAATCCATAGAAGTATCATAAATATAACATCGAACGTAACAATTAATAGAAATGTTCGGCGTACTTGAAACATTCGTTTGCTTGTTACTGGTGAACCATCCGATAGTTGCCTAAAATTTCTTCATAAGAAAATTTCTTTCGAAAGGTTTCCTACGTTTGAAATGGTCTTATGGTTTGACCATTGGTTTGTTCAGATCTAAAATGTAATGAAATAAAATAAATATCAATCCGTAACTGTCAAGTAGCAATGAGCAGCTCAGCTAGAGAAATCAAAGAACATACGGAAGGCGGGTAGAATTGATACTTGTCTGTGTATTCATTTGTCTGTGTGGTGAAAAGAGAAAAACATGACGTTAGGGTTAGTTTTTCGATTAAAACAAAAGATAAATGAGAAAAAAAGCAAATATTTATTTAAGAAAAGCAGAAAACGAGCTGATTTAAATAAAAGGCCCTTGTTCTTGGGCGAAATTACTCATTAGATGATAAATGAGAAAGTTCTGTTTCGTATAAAGTATATGTCGATTGTGATTTTTCTGTTGAGATTCATTATTATTAATTGTTGTATTATTAAGATTCGTTGATGAATTTAATGCAGATGCTGTTGACGATCGATCGTTTTTCGTCGACGATTGTTTATTCAAGGCGGATGAAAATGAAAAAATCGAATTTCTCGAATTTTTATTACCATTCGAACTTGTTGAATTCAATGTTCGCGTATGATCGAGCGTTTTATTATCTTTAATATTGATTTCTAAAGTCGATTGTGCTTCGGTTTCAATAGTAAATGTTATTTGTTGATAGGAAAATGAATATTCTTGTAATTTAGTTAGACGATTAATTAAATGCACGCCGACATCATTCACACAAATGAATACACTCGTTCGACGATTTCGATGTTCATGTTCGCCAGTAAAAAACGACGAACCGTAACTAGTTAAATTCTGTGCAAGATTGAGAAATTGTATTTTGAGATAGAGAGATAGTTGAGCACGATTTTGCATTGTTTGATCATCGATGAACATTTCTTTGTAACGTTTAAGAATCGTTCGTCGCCAATAGACAATACCAGCTCGTTTCAATTTCTCAGCTGGTATTAAAAGTGAAATATTATTCGTATCATTATACAAGAAATTCTCCCAAAGTTTTTCATCTAACTGTTTTTCATTGATGCCCATCATGAGAACAGCAAATTCAACGGCATCTTCATCTGTACACGGATAATAAGCAAGAAGATAGTTTTGATAAGCTTCGAGAAATAATAAATGTATGACATGTGGAATGCGTAGACGTTGTTCGAACTCGATTTTGAGTAGTGTATCACGTGACCACCATAGTTGAGCATCTTCGGAATGTGTGTTTAGCGTTGGTGAAAGACGAGATGACGGATGACGAGGTGATTCGTTCGATGTGGTTGTTAATTCACTTGCGTAACGTTTCCAATTGAGAAGAAATTGAACAGGCTTATGATCGGGATTCAGTTGAATGCGAACACTTTTCGAGCAAATCCAAATGCCGAATACATGTGAGACTTCATCAGGCAGACGTAAACGTGTCATCATTTGAGCGTGCAGCTGCCGAACAGTCGTTTCAGCGGGACCACAAACGAGATCGAGCTCCATGGTTGTACCATCGGCAAGGCAAATTTTGATTTTTTCCGGCTAGAAAATCAGTTCGAAGTTTCCTTTTTTTCTCTCTATATGATTTACTGGTTTTTGAAGAAATTGTTTGATTAATTCTGTACATAATTGCCAATCACGATTGGGATTTTGTTCACAAAAATCTAATGCTGTTTTTCCATCTTTATTTTTCGCATGCTAAAACATCGAGAGAGAGAGAGAGAGAGAGAGAGAAACAACTGAAAAGAACAGAAAATCTCTATCTCTTACGACATTTATATCTGGACATTCTAAAAGTATTCGTATAACTTCCGATCGACCGCCGATAGCAGCTAAATGTAACGGACTCATATGAGAATTATCAACTGCATTGACAGAAAATCGTTTCGAACGAAGTAATAACTCAACAATTCGATGATGACCATGCCTAAAATTTAAAAAAAAACAACAAAGAAGTTTCTTTCTATAGACTTGTAACTGCTGTCTTACCAAGCAGCATAATGCAATGGCGACCATCGATTCATATCCTGTTCGAGTGTGAATGGTGAAAATTCTTGTAACAATTTTCCGACAACTTCAATTTGACCATTTTGACAGGCTAAATGCAACGGATATTCTTCGAGATTATTATTTCGATTTCTACAACAACAACAACAAAATGTGTCGAAATGATTTCTTATTTTCTCATTTGTACCGTTTGGTATTCCTTGAACTAACAGTCGATCTCAATCCTCGATGACTTCGTCGATCAGATCGTGATGACGATGATTGATACACCAATCTGGATGATTGAACTGAAACTGAATCCAACTAAACAAAAACACGGATGTTAAGAGAATTTCTTAAGACAAAACAAAACAGAAACGTACATGTGTCACCGATGGTTCATTACTTGATCGTAATAAATCATCGAAGAGAAGATTCGAAACGATTATGTCACATCGTTCATCTTCATCGATATTATCAAATAGTCTATTTCCTGTATCGACATTCGTTGTTGATGAAGTCTAGCTAAAGAAATCGTCGATGTATACAAGCGCGAAATTTATCCGTTGAAAAATGATACCTCGGATTTATGCATTTAGTAATCTTAAACAGAAGAAATAAATGATATGATATGATAAGTGCAGATTGTCCTGTGACTGATAATCATCACCGGCTAACTGAGATAATCAAAAATAAGAACACAGAGAAGAGAAAAAAGCAAGAACGCACTATCAATTAATGTATAAAAAAGAATCAATCATAATCTGTTGTTGTTTTTTTGTTGCAAATGAAAGAACGTGATGTCGATTAAATAAACATGTACAAAAAAAGATGTGAGCAACTAGTTTGTGTATTTTATTCAGTTTTTTTATTTGTTGTATAATTGCCATCGATAGTTGTCTCATCTCTTGGATAGACCGTAGGTTTCTGACCAGGTTTTAGTAGTTGACCAACAATATCGTATTTTTCTTTGAAAAAATAAGAAATTTAAAGCAAAGAATTGAATGTTTTTTTTCATTTACCACGAAAATCTTCATGCCAACTTCGAGCTGTCGCTCGTTCTTTTTCAGTTAAATCCAATAAATCATCATATTCATTCGAGAACAATGATGGATCTAACTGCATTTTTGATAGAGCTCGCGTTGCATCTCGTCCAGCAAATAACGAATAGGCTCCTCCTATGATTACAAATTCACTCGACTTAAATCTATCCTTGTTCTCAAGGTTAAACCTTGACAAATGCCTATTTCAACAAAGACATTTACCTAGTCCGTATAAATCACTTCGATGACTAACATCGAATATATCTCCATGAATAGCCGTTAGAATTCGTCCATTCGATTCAATACCATTATAACCACGTAGGTCAGCAACAGTTAAATCTCGTTTAGACATTTTGGGTAAACGTATTGATGAACGTTTTTGACTAGAATTTGTTGATTTACGTTTTAATAAGAATAATTTGATCAATAAACATAAGACTAATATCGCAAGAACAATATTAATTGTACTTGTCCAAATATCATTGAAAAGACGTTGAAATAGATGAACAAGTGTGTTGACTACTGAAGACGATGGTTTTGTTTCAGAATCCATTTGTGCGTGTGCGTGTTTTTTAAAAAATTAATCAACAATAGAAAATTATACACAAACACGTAAACGAAACACACACAGACACAGACAAAAAAAAAGAACAAATGTTAACACTAACTATTAAAAAACAACATTTTAAAAGTCAACCAATCAAAATACAGTTGTAACGAGGGCGGATTGGTTGGAGAATGTGTTCCATTGATTATAGCTATGTTAACGATTACACACGTTTTGTCTCTATCGTCGTTTGTTGAATAAAAATGATTTCAAGAAGTGTTCGATCGTTCTATCGTTGTTTTGCTAATTCAACGAGAACGATTGATGTTCATTCGATTGTTCGAGAACCAGTGGAAAACAAATCTGACAAAGCATTTCGAGCGACAAGCAACGATCCTGTAGAGAAATTCAACAAATACAAAAGAAACAAGCGATTTTTATTATTCGTTTTTCTTTCTGTATTTTAGCTGACACATTCGGAAAAAGATATCGGTTTATTTTATACAGTTGATCAGAATGATTTGAAAAAGATCAGTCCATTTGGTAAATCATTACCATTACAATTTCGTGAGGAAGTACAAACTTTCGTTTTGTATTTTATTTTCTTTGGAAAAATTTGTTTGTTTGTTTGTATTTAGTGTGAAGCTTTCAACGAAACAGCGATTATGATTCGACAACCTTCGTTAGATATTATTAAACTAATGAAACAAATCGATTGGAAATTACCACCATTGAAAGTTCTACTTTGTAACAAAACGCAAAGATTTTATTTGATTGATTTCAATTGCTGTTTGTTTCGTACGACATAGATCCGTCCGAACGTGGAGCTGGAATGAGTTTATCACTTTTTCATGTTCTACATTATGGTTATCGAAAGAAAATGTTACTTGTTAATACACCACAAGGTTTTTCAGTTCATGAATTCGTATTTCTTTAATAAAATCAAGAAAAACAAATGATCTTCTTCTAGCTGCCGAAGTGCTCAAATTAGCGTTAGATGCAACACCATCTCCTAACAATGAACTCATGTGGGATACACCAGCTGCAGCTAGTACTTGGTTGAAAACATTTGCTATTAACAATGAAGAACTTCTCAAAGAAACCGATGTAAAGAAATCAATTGATTTGTTTTTCGATTTTGATTGATCGATTTTGTGAATAGTTTCGAACGAAATTTACGTATACATGGAGTGCACGTGAATCGACACCAGCTGGTACACATCTTCTCGATTTAATCGGCTATGTACGTTGAAAATACATTGAAGAGTTTTACGTAAATCATTGTATTTAGGCAACTGAGAGAATTAAATATGCATCGGAATGCGTTGGTGCTATTGTCAAAGAAGTGAAAGCACAAGTCAGAGAGAAAAAGTGAGTTCATCAAATTGAAAATATGTATTCGATAGAAAAGATTTGATTTGATTTAGTATTCAAACGTTAGTTACATTTGATACGATTAATAGTTATTATGGACCGACATGGATTGTTAAACCAGATAAATCAATTGTAATTGAGAAGAAGAAAAAACTAGAATAATAAGATATTCTTTTCATTTTTCGAACAGGTTAAACCCAAGGAAGTTACGATGGTTAAAGCTTTGCAAGAACTACTATTGCCCGATTGGAGTAATGCTTTTATTGTTGCAACAATTGGACCAAAAGGTATCATCATACCGAAAGTTCGAGAAAGAGATAATTGGATTGTTCGACATGGACATCAACGAACTGAACATCGTCTACCCGGTGTACTTATGTACGATGGACCAATGACAGTGAAATCTTTATTACGAACTGAAGTATACGGAATAACTTGTGAATATTTCTTATCGTTCTGTTTTATTTTTGAATGGTTAGGGTATTGAAGCATTTGAACCATTTGTACCGATTCAAGTTGGAAAATATACTGAAGAAGAATTTGATAATCAATATCGATATTATTTGGATCGAAATTGGATACAGAATGAACGTGGCAGAGATGAAGAAGGCAGAAAAGAAATATTGTTTTACACCGCAAGAAATCCGTCAGAAATGGCTAAATTTGTTGGATCTCGTTGATTTTGTGTAAATGATAAGAAAATCAAAACTTGTTTCTGTTTCTTCTTAAAAATAAAGATAGATCCAATTTAGGAAATGAATTGGTTATCTTTTTCTTTCA